>VTLG01012205.1_pt1 | contig 74162 bp, 53 predicted proteins | sample 4694571 | NCBI WGS metagenome assembly VTLG01 (sample SAMN12604809, study PRJNA352737) | marine metagenome | biome: ENVO:00000447; feature: ENVO:00000209|ENVO:00000569|ENVO:01000036; material: ENVO:00002151; isolation source: viral sequences binned using virsorter ...
TCTGTTTCTCATCTTGCCTTGTTTGATTAACTTCTGTTAAGGAGTTGATTAACTTTTGTTGAGATTCAACTTTCTCTTTTGCTAATCTAAGCATGTGAGTGCAATCTTTATTCTGACTATTTGCTGATCTTACTCTATCCTTTAACAAGGAGTTCATGTTTGAGAAGATATTGATGTCCAATAAATCTTCGATAACTTCTCTCCTGTGAGGTGCTGTGAGTTGCATGAAGGGGACAAATGTGGATGAACCCAAGATGACGACTTGTGTAAATGATTTGAAGTTGAGTTTGAGAACTGTTTGTTCGAGATACTTCTGCATGTCTCTATTCGCAGCATCTTGATCAACAAGTTTGTTATTATGGTAAAGTTCAAATACATTAGGTTTAGCTCCACGAAAAACTCTATACTCGTCTTTACCAATAGAAAATTCTAATTCTACTTTAAGACCTTTTTCATTGATACTATTTACCAGTTGTCCTCTCTTTACTCTACGAAATGGTTTGTTAAACAACGCAAAACAAAGTGCATCTAATACTGTAGATTTACCTGCACCATTCAAACCAATAATCAAAGTTGATGAGGTTTCAGTAAAGTTAATTTCAGTCCAATGATCACCTGTGGAAAGAAAATTCTTCCACTTAATATTTTCAAAAACAATCATTTATGTATCGATAGTTGGAATCATTAATTCATCTGCTTTTATTATAGCATAGTTATATCCATAATTGTCACAATTCATAGCAATGATATCTGTATCTACTTCCATCACTTCCCATTCTTCTTTCTTAGGTGAGTTTGCTTCTAACAATGTTAAAAATCGTACTGCGTCATCCTCTTGCTCAAAGACTTGAACAGTTTTAGTGTTCGTTTTATCTTTGGTTGCATGGACACCGCCACTATTTTTTTGAGTTAGAATAAACATTATAGTGCACTTGCTTCGATATACAACGACCTCATAATATTTTTAATGTTACTTTTGTTCGCTTTAATATCTATCTCATCTATGTATGAATCTAAAAGTGTCATAGTGTCTTCGGTCTCTACAACAGATCCATTCTCGATTCCCACACTAATGTCTTCAATGATCTTAAGATCTGCTAAACCAATGTCTTGCAGTTGTCTTATACGATAATCAAATTTAGAATAGTCTCCTTTATCTTCTACAATTAGTTTGACGAATGCTCCTTCCAATTCTTTCTCATTCGGTATGTCAACTCCATTATCATAATGAAGCTTATAAAAGATATCAAAGGGATTTCTGTAAAAAGTAGTTTTGAGAGTCTCTGTGTCAAAGACATGGAATCCTCTTTTACATTTGTAGTCATTCCAATAAAGTTGATAAGGGTTTCCTAAGTAATAGATATTATCTCTATGAGATTTTTGATGATAGTGTCCTGTGAATACCTTTTTAAATTTAGAAACAAATGAAGGATCCATTCCATTTTCCATGTAATGACCAGGATGTGCTTCAAATCCATTCAACTCTAAATGACCCATAGCAACAGTTGCTTCGGTCTGAGTTATAGTAAGAAGAGTCTTATCATAGTTATCATCACATATCCAAGGAATAAAACAGATGTCTAATCCATCAAAATTAACTGTGCATGGTGAGTCATAAGATATAATATTATCATAAGAACTCAATATCTCTTTAGGAGCATTGACTCTTAGTGTATTTTTATAATAGATATCATGATTACCAACTAGCATATGCATTTGTACACCCAACTCTGCGAGTGGGTCAAACCACATTTGTTTTGCCTCGTTTAAAGACAAGTAGTTAATAGATCTACGTTTATCAAACGTATCTCCTAGATTAATAACGGTATCAATCTTTGATGCTTTTATAAAAGGAATAACAATCTCACCATAGAATTTTCTATAGTGATTGATAAAATGAACATTGTCATTCCTCACACCGAAGTGTTGATCCGTAATGAGTAGGATCTTCATCGTTTAGAATTCATCTCCACACGAGATTTGATTTGATTCATTTCTGCTCCACCATCTCCATCAACACTAAATACATGATCGTATCCAGATTTTTCTATAATCTTTTCTTTTATATCCATCTGTCTTTTCTCCTTTGCTATACGTCTTAGAAAAGCATAATACACTATCTGAGTAAAATATGCAAATGGGTTTCTACTCTTAGCAGGATCAAAGTTATCAATATATTGTATACAATTTTCTATACCATCACAAACCATGTCATCTTTGTACATGTAATTAATAAAGTTCGGTCTATACGACAGATGCGTCGCGATTTTTAAAAAGCAACCACCGATATAATTACTGACACGAGGTTTCGGTAAATCTTTTTCTTTTGCTATATCTACTTTCTCTTTATATTTGATGATCGCAGCAAGAAACTCTTGATTATCAACATAGTGTTGTCGTTTTTTAGGTGCTGCTTTCTTCATATACCTGTAGTTTTAACTTATTAAGTATAGCATAGAACTAAAAGCTTGACAACCCTTGACTAACTGTGTATACTAACACTGTAAGGGTTCAAAGGTCATATAGCTTCTCAAACATAGTTCTAGCATCCTCTATTTTACCGAGATATCCAGTGGAATTATCCACTTTTGTTTTTCTGCGGTGAATTTTTGTAGGGTCGTCGCCTAATATAAACGCTTCATACATTAATATAATAGGTTTTGACATGGTTCCCATAGTAATGATGTCTCTGTCTCTCACAATAAAAAAGTCTTCATCAGACATGGGCATCCATTTAGTAAATCCCATCCCCCTCATGACTTTTTGATCAGAAATTTCCTTAGTAATAGCGTGAACACATACAGGATCTTGTAAAAAAATTAAACAATCTCCATCTTGCTCAGTGATTACCGCTTTGGCAAGCACCTCTTCGCCACTTACTAATTTAAAAATACCGTGAAAGTCTTCGTCTTTTTTTGTGTAATTAATCATAAGCTTTGATTTTTACATTTATGATTTCATAATCAAATTTTTCTTCGTTATAAATTTTGACTCTTTCCATTAGATGATTCAATGTATAATTGTTTCCTCTATCAGTGGAAATGTCATCTGCAATATCATATAATGTTGCTTGTGACTTATTCTCGCCTTTTCTTAATACACGACCTATAGACTGTAAGTTGCGTACTCTGGACTTAGAAGGAGAAGCAAAAATAATGTTATGTAGTTTTTTGATATTGATACCAGTAGAGAATGTGCCATAAGAAGCAACAATAATAGCATTGTCTGATTGCTCAGTTAATTGCCTTACATCCTCTCGGTCTTCAACATCGACACCTCCGTGAACGAAATACACGGGTTTGTCTGTATGACTATTTATCAAGTTGTAAAGAGGCAGACCGTGCCTTTCTACATAGTTGAAAAGGATAAGTGTGTTACCTTTTAGATCTGCTGCAAGGTTACGGATAAATTTATTACGTCCTTCATGGTCTACTAAGTAATCAATTTCATCTTGGTATCCCTCAAAAAGTTTCTCTTCATGTTTAAGAAGAATAATTTTTACTTTTAATTTAGCAAGATAACCCTGTTGTATCAACTCATTAGTCTTAGTTACCTTTGAACATCTACCAAATAAACCTTCTAATACTAATTGATTTACATTTGCACCATCTAGTGTTCCAGTAAAACCTATACGGTATTTACATTTATGAAGTTTAGACATCAATGTAGTTAAAGACTTTGCTTTAAATTGATGTGCTTCATCACCAATTACTACATCAAATCTATCAAACCATTTACGAGGTTCTTTATAAATTGATTGCCAAGTAGTAATGATTACATTATGATCAGTATACTTATCTGCACCTGCGTATATTTTATGGCAGTCTTTAGTTCTCCAACCATATGATTCAAAGTCTTTATACATCTGCTCAACAAGAGATGTGGTGGGAACTACAATTAAAACATTTCTACTAACATTTATATGGTATCTAACTAATGCATAGATCATCAAGGATTTCCCGCTTGCAGTTGGGGATAATAGGAGTCGTCTGTTGTATCTCAGGGCTTCGTATATTGCTTTATACTGGTAGTCCCTTACGGGAAACGGTACGCGAAGTGATTTTACAAACTGACCAACAGCTTCGGGAGTAACAAATTCATTGGTTTCTTGAGGATGACCAAAGTTTTCATGGTCTTCTATTGAGTATTCATATCCTTTTTCTTTTGCCCAGTCTGTAAGATAATCTACAAGACCACAATATATCTCTCCTGTAGCAGGTGAATATAATCTTATCTTACCATCCCAACCTTTATATCTTCTTTTCTTTTGCATAAACTTTGCAGACTCTACCTCGAAAGTAAAGAAGTCTGCTAATTCATAATTTAGATGAGGTTCTGCTTGAACCTTCAAATAAACTTCATTCTTCTTAGATATAAGGAGGTCCATAGAATCATATTAGAATCCATTCTTAAATTTCTCCCAGTCAATAGCATTCTTAATTTGAAAATTACGATTACCAATTTGTCTTAGGACACCATCAAGAAAGGTTAGCATCTGTTCTATGTAGTCAATTTTATACTGTAGTTTACAGATGTCTTCATCAGACTCGATGAACATACTAATCTCTTCTTTTGTAGTTAGTTTAAGATCAAATGGGACTTCTTTATATACCTTTGATGGTGCTTTACCTTTATAATATAACCATTTCTCTCTTATAAGTCTTCTCATTTCTAACTCACGTTCTTTCTTCATGAGAGAAAATGTATTATGAAACTCCATATACCTCATGTGAAGTTGTGGAATTTTTGTAGATTCTTCACAGTATAAGTCAGTATCTATTACACTGTCTTTTTTCCACATTTCTTGAAGTGTTTCAAGGTTCATAAAAGATACCAAATAGAGAATGCAATCCACGCAGCACTCAATGAGAATACTATTAAACCTAGATTCATTTTATAAAATTATGTTTTGATGTGCTACTCTTTGTTCTATTGTGAATGACAATGAATCTATCAGCAGCAAATGTACCTGCTAGACAAACATCAATCTCATCACCATCTTGCCAGTTAGTATCACCATTTTTCTTGGTGTGAAGCATTGCTTCTTGGATCTGGTCTATCACTTCTTGAGTTAGTTTCATAGACCTTGATCCTTATTACTAGCAAACCATTCTTTCATGGTTGTTTGATATCCAGACTCACGACTAGGAGGTTCCTTTATCCCCTTCATCTTCTTGTAATCGTTGTGCATCGCTTGGAGTAACCATGCCTGTGCTAGTTGTGTCGGTCCTTCTTTCAACAATAGGATTTGTGATTTCGATAGACCAGCCTTCATCTCCAAATACTCCTGTCTCCACTGTGTGTGGGGTAATTTGTCTGTCATTTGCCTCCCATTCAGAATGAATAGTATTTATCTGACGATCAACGTCGTCCATAGCCATAATTATTTTACCATCAATCCACATTTTATGCAACCATTCAATAAAACCTGTAATTAAATGAGATAACCAAGGTGATTGTTTCTTTGCCCATCTCTTAGATTTGGTGTACCAGTTATCGTTACCACCCCAGTGATGTTCAAACTTGTACTCGAATTTCATGTCCTTCTCCTACGTTTTTTCCTTTTAAATAACCTTTGATAGATAGGTCTCACCACAAAAAGATCTAATAACTCAAACAGGAATACAAACCCTAAGAATACAATCACTCCCATTAAAATAATATACTCAAGTATCTTCATCGCTTAGTTTGTGTATTAACGTTTCTTATTTCATACAAAGTATATCTAAAAGTTGCAGTAGCAACTAGAAAGTCATTATCATCTTCAGATGAATTAAATGGTATAGTAGATAATGCTACAGGAAATAGATCTTTGAATACTACATCAAAGTTTGCTAGGTTATTATTGTTTAATACTTGTAAAGTTCCATCTGAGAATCTAACATCTTCTGTTGGATCATCTGCAAATTTATTCTGCCAGTCTCTTCTTTCTTTCGTGTCTGAAGGTGTTCCTAAAGCACGCATCCAATTATGAATTTCCATATAATTTCTTAGATCTTCATCAACTATAAACTCAATAGACAGATCTCCATATCTAATATTACCTTCTCTTGGTAAAGCAGCAAAACCTCTTGCGGGTATATCAACTTGTCCTAATTCAAATGATGGTATCTCTGCACTCTGGCATAAAAAAGATACCTTCTTTGCTTTATTCAAAAGGAATAAAAACCCAATAGGGGAAAGAAAGTTTCTGTTTGTTAGTTGGTCTTGATACCAGTTTGCCATTAGTCTCGTTGTCTCCAGTCGTCAGGTTTTTTTCTATTAAACCAGTCGCTTATGTCATCTGCACTATCGAACCCTGTTCTTTGATCGGATGGGTCGGGTTCACCTAATCCCATCCTATTCAGAAAATCGTCCGTCCCTCCCTCCTTCATTTCGGGATTGGCTGCTTTTTGCCTTGCTTGTCGCATCCAAGTAGCAGCAGTGGTATTTACTTTCGCTAGTTTTTGTGCCCAAATCATGTCTTCTAGCTTGACATCTTCACCATTGACAATCTGTTTACAGATCGCATCCAATCGAAGTCGGTATTGGGTTGAAAGCATTTTTTAATCAGTTCTGAGTTTGGCTTTTAATTGATTGAGTTTTGTATACTCTTGATATGCGTCATCCGATCTCTCAGAGAGAATATCATTAATATCATTTATAATGATATCGTTATCAATATAATCGTCAAGGTACTTGAAGATCGCTTCTTGTAGATACCTTTTACGATGCCACTCAGGAGAATATGGTTTATAGTCCATAATGTAATCCATCAGTAATAGTATTTAGCATAAAAAAAGAGGGGTCTTTTTGACCCCTTCTTTATTTCGTTTAGGTTTAATTGATTAAAATGCCTTTACAGATCCTTTTGCAATCACTTCCGTGTTGTCCTATATCACATTCTATCAAGCACTCGTAGTATTCGTTAAGAAGTTGATCTTGCTGATTATTCCAAGCGGATAGTTGGTTGTGCGACTCTATATTGTGTTGCATAAAGTTTCTCCATTTTAGAATTCATGATATACAAGAGTTTGGTTACATCTTGTTTCTCCCTAATTCTACCACTATTTATTGTTATACCAACACATTTCAACACTTTAGTCACAAAAATAAATGCCTACGAGTTTATACCTAGACACAAAAAAAGACCCGAAGGTCTTACCATAATATAGAAAAGAGGGAGGTTGGAATCCTGTATACCAACAAATAACGGGCATTACTACAGAAGTAAAAACGTTATTGCCTGAGACCCGATCGGTTGAATCGGTTCTACTTTCGTAGCAGCACCACCTGTGTCTCATCACCTTAACTAGCGGTTGCCAGTAAGTTTATTCAGTCACTCCCATGTTGCGTCCAACAAATATATTATAGCATAAAAAAAGAGAGTGTCAAGCACTCTCTTAAAAAGATATGTAATATCTGAATTACATGAGGTTCGCAACTTGAACACGTCTGTAGTACTTGTTAGTATTAGCAGTAAGTGCTCCAGATCCTTGAGTAAGTCCCTGTGAGAATGGGTTAGAAACCATACCGTAACGAGTCTTGAAACCAATTTTTGGTTGGAAGGTGTTAGGGTTGATTGCTCTAACTTGCTGTAGTGGAACGTATGGGCAGTAGAATATACCTGCGTCATAAGGAGAAGTTCCTTTGTAACCTGCAACATAGTAATGCTTGTCGCTTACGTTAGCAGAATAAGGATCAACATAAACCTTAATACGTCCGTTAAGTGTTCCTACAAGAGTAGATGAAGTATCGTCTGGGATTAGACCATTGTTACCAGCAAGTGCAGGTGTGTAGTCTAGAACGCCAGCCATACCAAGAGCAGACACAACATCAGCAGATGCGATGAGGATGTTACCCTTTCCACGTCTTGTCTCATGACCGATAGCGTTTGAATCTCTTTCGATCTGGAATAGAAGTCCTTTGAATTTCTCAACAGACCATCTACCATTTGAGTCAACATCAAGGTCAAAGATACCTGCAGTAGCAGTATTGTTTTGAGCACCTTTAACAGCGTTGACGTAGATAGTTCTAACGACTTCTCTGTTAATTTCAGCAAGAATCTCTGTTGAGAGAATGTTGCTTAGCTCTTGCTCTGCATCAAGACCATGAATTGCTTTCAAGTCTTGAGCAAGTTCAATACTGTACTCTGCCTTTAACGCTCTAGCTTTAGCAGTAACAGTAACTTTCTCGATGGAGAAACCCATTTCTCTGAAAGCAGTGGCAGCAGAACTGTCATCGATTGCTTCAAGAGCAGTTGTGTTCATTCCTTGAGCATCACCTGTCAACTCGTAAGTTCCTGGTGAACTGTCGTTAAGAAGAGCTGGGTTAGCACCTTCAGCATCGTTGATAGCAGATCCAGATGCAGTTGGGTCATAGTCAGCAAGACGATTTCCATCAGCACCAGAGAAACCTGCGTTAGGCTCATTAAAGAATGCTTCTCTGTAGTCGGAACTTGCAGGAGATCTTTCTGTTCCGTATTGTGTTCTCATTGCAAAGATAAGTCCTGTAGGACCAGTCATTGGCTGAACGCCAGCAATATCATATGCAATTAGTTGTGGCATTGAACGTCTGATTAGACTGATCAATACTGGATCGAAACCTGCAACAGGACCTGTTGCGGTAGCAGCAGTAGCAAATCCACCTGTTCCAGCAGTCTGGAGGGTTTCAGTGATAACGCCTTCTTCGATTAATGCTTTTTCCTGGTTTTCAAGAAGTTGTGCGACTACGCCTTTCTTATGAGCATCTTCAATTTCTGGAAGTGCTTCGTGATTTAGAACGGGTGCCCACTTTTCTTGAAGGTTCTTTAAAGTCATTTTTCCTTTAAGTTAAGTAGTTTTAATTTACAATTATGTGGACCAACGAGCGATTGCATCGACGTATTTACCCATCGTTGTACTCGTTGTGGATTCTACAAGGGGTTCAGAACTTTCCTCGGTGGGTTCAGTCTTTGCAGTTTCTGCAACGACTTCAGCCTTTTTGGTAAAGTATGATTCCTTAATAGTTTCGACTTTCTTACGAAAATCTTCTTCATTTTCAAACTCAACACCCTCGGCTAAAGATGCAAGCTTCTCCTTTTGGGTTTCAGCAAGTCCTGTAGCACATTCGTTCACGATTTCCATTTTTACAAACTCTCCAATTCTCTTGTTTAAAGAAACGTTGGATTCGATTTGCTCGTTGAGTTTAGCTTCCATATCATCTATTTCGCCTGCCATTCCATCTAGCAGGTTAAACTTCTCTTCGGGCACTGTAAAGTTGTGCTCTAGGAAAAGATCTTTTAGACCTTTGAAGAATGATTCTGCCATCTCAGTCTTAATTCCGTGCTCAATCTGGAGTGAATTTTCCTTCATCCATGATTCAGCAGCATAAGATAGGTAGTCATCAACCTTCTCGGCCAATTCTGTTTGAACTTTTTCGACTTCTTCAGTCAGAGACTCTTCAAATGCCTCTTGCAACGCTTTAACTTCGTCATTAACTTTGGCGGTTACCGCAGCCTCAAAGATAGTCGCAGCTTTTACTCGGAACTCTTCTGATAGTTCTTCACCAGCGACAAGAGCGTTAACATCTTCAGTAAAGTCGTACTTGGTTTCAGCGATTGTTTCTTCTTCGCCACTTTCAGTCTCCTCCATTTTAGATGATGCGAGTGAAGGTTTTGTCTTAAGAGACTTATCGCCTTCTACGCTTACTGCAGCTGCAGCAGACGCACCAGCGTTCTTAGTACCTTTTGCACCTTCTTCTGAAGCACCTAATGGTCCTTCTACGTCAACCACTTTCTTTGCACTACCTGCCTTAGATGTATCCATCTTCATAGGTGGTTTTGCTGATTTAGTGATAGGATCAGAGCCTTCGGTCACTTCTTCCATGTTATCTAACTCTTTTTCGAGGGTCTCAGCCATTTGTTTAAACTCCGTTTAGCTTTGCGTTGTCTGTATTTATTTATAAATCATAAACTCTTTAAAAACGTCTCAAACGCGGAAATTTTGCGTTCTTGAAGGTTTATAAGGGTTGCTTGATCTATTTCTTGTTTAATTTGAGCAACGGCTGCCTCTTTTAAGACTCCGTTATCCCAAACCCACTCCTTTCCTTCCATGATACCATTGACAAATGCATCTGGTGCGGATGGATCAGCGACTATATCAGCAGCAGTTGCTAACATAAAGTCATCCATAACAACATTACAGTTCTCTTCTTTACGAATTGAACCCATGCCTCTAGATGAAACACCTAGTTTGACACCCTCACCTAAGAGGTCTTTTGCAATTCTTCCCATAGGAGTATCAAGTAACTTTGCCTTACCGATAAAGTTATTTCCGTCTTCTTTGAGAGAAATGATTTTGTGAGAAACACGATCAAGGTTGATTGAAGGACCGTCAGGATGACCCAACTCTCCTAATGCTCTACCTGATTCAATGTAATTCTCGTTGTATTTAGCAACTTCCTTCTGCAATGTTGCTAGAGGATACATTCTGTTGTTACGGTTTTTCAATTCCGCTTGCAGAAAGATACCTTCGATAAAGTAATTCTTCTTGCCTTCTTTCTCTTCTTCGAGAAATTGAACATCAGTAATTTCTTCAGCTATCAGTCTCATCTTTTGGTTCCTCTGTTGGTTGTTCTGCAGTAGGTGGATCTATTGATGAAGGTGCTGTATCAACAACCTCATCGGCAGGAGGGTCTTCTGGTTTACGACCATCGACTTCAACAGTCTCAGGTCCTTCGGTACCGTCAGGTAAACTATCTGCCAATTCATCAGCAGCATCCTGTGCAGTATCGTCCAATTCAAAACCCATACTCTTTGCAAATTCAATTTTTCTTTGTTGAACTGCGTCATATGCAGCCGCACTCAATGCATCATTTACGGAATCGACTGCTTTTGCTTTGTCGTCTCCGAAAATTTGTTGAACAATTTGTTTGGCTATTTCTGTAGGCATGATAATTCCCTCACATTGTTATTTATTATTTAGAATTCTCCCCGTTTCAAATCGCCACTATCGATTTGGGGAGTTTCTGGTTGAGCTACTTCTCCTTCTGGGGCTGCATTAGGATCCATAGTGGGATCCATCTCCGCATTAGGATCAAGTATAAGACCTGCTTCTCGCTCAGATTCCATTTGCTTGTCAATTTCTTTAATCTCCTGTGCAGTTTGTTTTAGAACCTGACGACGCATGTATTCTATAGAGAAATACTTGCCAACGAAAGGATCCATTGAAGCAACTTGGTTCATACGCTCATTACGGATTTCAATTTCCTTCAATTCAGTGAAGTAATTGTCAGCAATGAAGTCGAACTGGATATGCTCCTTCATTTCATCCCATTCTTCAAGAGAGCAAACTCCTTTTAGAATGAGTTGAGTTTTAAGAAGATCTACGAATAGTTCAGAGAATCTTTTGCGAAGACGTGCAACAAATTTCTGGAACTTTACTTCGTCCCTAGTAATTTCAGCAGCACGACCAATGTTAAAGGTAGTCTCTGTCTCCAATCTAGAAGATGGAACATTAAGTGCCTTGTATAGTTTCTTTTGGAAATACTTTACGTCTTCTAGTTCACCTAGATTCTGTCCACCAGGAAGAGTTGTAATTTCAGTACCTCTACCGCCTTCACGACGAGGTAACCAGAAGTCTTCCAACATAGACATGAACTTCTTATCATCTTTAATCTCACCAGTGTTCGCATCATATACTAACTTGTTACGGTATCTACCCATAACTTCACGAAGATATTGCTCCGCTTTGTTCTTAGGTAAATTACCTACATCAATATAAAATATACGACGTTCTGGTGCTCTTGATAATCTATAGATCACCAATGAGTCTTCAATCATACGGAGTTGGTTAACCGCTTTGATTGCTTTATGTAGATGACTTAATGTCATGTTCTTATTGAGATCCTGTATACCAGAATGACAATAAGAGATTGAATCAGCAGCAATTTTAATGCCCTGATTAGTTGAGTTCTTTAATCCTTTTGGATTGTAAAGATAATATTCGGCACTCTTTTGAGTGAGTTGAGTATTTAGATCTTGACCGCGTAACATTTCGGGTCTTTTCTGGTCATACTCTGTGACCTTACGGATCTTACGAGGATCTACATAACGTAGTTCTGTAAGACCTAGTTTTGGATTATCTGGATCTATAACCTTATGATAAAATAATCTACCATCAACATACCACCGACGGAAGATTTCATAAGATCTATTATCAAAATCAAGAAGACGAAGGATAGTATCAAACTCATCCCTAATTAACTTCTTAATTTTTTCTGATTCTTTTAGATTAGATAACTCTACTTCAATCGGAACGTCATCAAAATTACCGCATATAGTTTCATTTACTATGTCATCCACAGCACTATCGCACTCTGGTTGCATAACCATTTCTCTATATCGAGTGATTAACTCAAAGTCATTTCTGACTGTTCCATCAAAGTCCACGGAATATCCATAGTACCCGCCACCTACAATAGGTTGCGAGCCATCCATACTATCCTTCTGAACAAAAGAAGGTCCCTTAGGAACCTTCTTTGCTCTCTCAAGTGAAAAACCGAAGAGCTGATTAGCCATTAATTAAAATTTATTGGTCCTATGTTTATTTAGCAACTATTTGAAACTATGATTTATAGTTAAACGGAGTCCAGTATTGAACTTGCATCTCTACAGTAAACTCTTCAACCGCATCGTTATTACCGAAATCAAGATCGATAGCAGCGATTGCACTTGGGAATATGTTGTAGAATTTATATGATTTAAGAATCTCTTGACTGTCGTCCGAGCTTTTCTCAGTGCTTCTTGCTAATTGATGAACTACCATGTCCGCGAAGTAACCAGTAGAATCATCTTCATTACCTAGCGTAGCAGCTGCAGTAAAGTTCTCATTATATGCTTGAATTGAAGATGCCCAAAGTTCAAATGCACTTCTAAGTACGAACTTACTATCGTTCATGATAGTAATAGTCCATGGTTCAAATGTTCTGTCACCTGCAATTTTTAAAACTCGTCCTCTAAAAGGAACCTCTATGACACCAATCTGGGAGGAAGGCAAGTTCGCTGCACGAACTGTAAATTTTCCTTGCTTCTGAATTGCCTTACCATCTATACCAGCGATCCCTGTTGGAAACGAAAGATCTACTTGGAATAAATTGGGTCTTGCAAAATCTGATGTTACTCCTGCTTTGAAACTGTCAATAGTAAATCTGTCTGCCATTTTTTTAATGCGTAAGTCCTGTCCTTTATATTTAGACGTATGAATATTTTCGAGCATAAAAAAACCTCCGCAACGCGGAGGTCTTTATGTTTTTATTGATTAAGATGCGACTTCGCTGAAGGAAACTCCAGTTCTTGTTGCCACAAATGTTAGTGAAATGTAGTTGATAGTGCGTGTTGGTTTCACGAATATCTCAGCATAGAACTCACCACGATCAACAGATGCAGGTGGGTTGTTTTCTGAGTCACACTTAATTAAGAAATCAGTTACACCACGACGACCTTGAACATCTCTTAGATATGGTTCAACAATGTTGAGGAAGAGTGATCTTTGTGCTTCATCGTTTTGCTCAAACAACTGTGCCTTAGCAGCGTTAGAAATAACTTTCTCGATTGTAAGGAACAAGCGACGAACGTTGATTCTATCAAATGCACTTGCAAATCCAAGAGCAGTCTTGTCACCGTAAAGTACTACACCTTGACCAGGGAATGATACGATTGGGTTAATGCGTGCTGCATATAACTTATCTCTCTGTGTCTGTGTAGGAGTGAATGCTAGTTTAATTGCATTTCTTAGGATACCGCGTTGGAAACCAGCAGGTGAGAACCAAGGTTCTGAAGTCTCAGTTGTTTGTAAGCAGAGACCAGCAACGTCACCGTTACATGGAACGTAACGATAAACATCATTATACTTATCGTAGATATATTTGTATCCTGAGTCAAATACTAGGTAAGAAGAACTTGGTAGTTGATCAAAGAATCCAACAATGTTATCTGTAATAGTATTAGAACTAGAAATACCAATTACATTACCACGACGAGGTGATACAAACACCATACAGTCGCGTCTTTCTTCTGCAATATTTACTAGAGCAGTTATCTTAGCGATTGCAGCAGCATCATCAGCACCAGAAGGACCAGCAATAATGAAGTCTACATTTTGTGACTCAGGATCTTGTCCTAATTCATATGCTGTAGAAATACCTGTGTTAGTAACAGTATAGTTACCACCAGCTACTGCGTAATCAACTCCACCAGTTAGTCTGTAGTAGAATGTTGAGTTGTTTTTAGATCCAACAGTTGTTCTGCCTGCAGGATAGTCAGTAGAACCAGTAGATGAACGAAGTAAGTTAAACTGTCTAGAAGCAGCAGTTTGTCCCCAGTTACCATCAGATGCTGAAGCAGTAGCAGAGAATAAACCAGTCTCATGCTTACCCCAATAGATGTATGAAGACCTTTGCTTGATTACTTCTTTGTAGTAATTTGTTTCTCCAACAGATGACTTAGCGTCAGATGCTTTTGAAAGACCTACGAAACGCTCAAGAACTGCACCTGCTGTACCAGTAATACCACCATCAACGTCAATTACAACAATGTGAACTTCATCTCTGAATCCACCTGCATTGCTTGCATATAGTGAAGTGGTAGGACGAGGAGCAACGTTTACCCATTTTACACCAGGTAGATACTCACGCTCTGAATACTCATCTCTTACAGAACTGATAGCAGCAGCGTTAGAGTTTGTATCTTGAATACTATCAGCAGCAGCAAAGTCAATAGTGTCTTTGTTCTTAGCGATATATACACGACGCTCAATACCAGATGTAGCAATTACACATGTATTAGAACCTTGAGTTACAGTCTGACCATCAGCAATGATACCAGTAACACCACCACTAGGAATACCTAGTTCAAGTTTTTTATTTGCAGGATCCCAAGCAAGAACATTGACTGTTTGGTTAGAACCAGAAATAGCAACAGTTGTAGAAGTGCCAGGTGTAAAGTCACCGACAACAGTTGTTACAGTTAGAACGACACTATACTTGAATATTTTACCTGCAGCACCACCTGTTGCAGATACTGCTTCGTCAGCAACGAATTCCCAATCGTTACCAGAACCAGGTGCAGGTACAACAGCGATCTGATCAGCACCAGAGTCTGTTTTAAAAATTCCTATTGAATTTCCTTTTGTGCCAGCTGTTCTAGAACCATAGAACCATGTGTTTGTTCCACCTTCATATGTGGTTTCGTAATCTTGTAGGTTTTTAACCTTTACTGCAGTTCCGTTTGAAACAGCGTTCTTTAAATTTGTAGAGTCTACGCGAACGGTTTTTAATGTTCCACCGTAGGATAGGAACTGTGCAGCAGCATACCAATATTCGTAATTGTTGTCATTTGGTTTACCAAAACGATCTACTAAATCTCTTTCGGATGAAATTTCTACAATTTCTTCCACAGGTCCTAACTCAAAAGGTGCTGCCATCAAACCGATATTCTCGGTCGATGCAGTGGTAATAGTAGTAAGATCTCTTTCCTGTACAACTACACCTGGCGATGACTGATTGGCTGCCATGTTTAATACTCTCCTAAAGTGCTCTCAGCGTTAATGTCTAAGATTATTTATATTTTTGAAACCTTACCTAAACTCCCACATGTAGGATTTATCCCCATATTCCGCGGCTTTCCACACATCTCCTTGAGCATCTCTAAATTGATCTTCTTCTAAACCATCATCTACAAATCCAAACGGAGCCATATCCTGTTCTATTGAGTCTCTCTGGTCTGCATATATTCTTGCTCTTACATCATTATCATGCATCTCTTTAAAGTATTCTTGCATAGCCATCCATCCAAAGATGACTAGACACATAGCGAGATCATCATTGCATCCTTCTTCAGCAGCAAATGATTGACCCTTTTGAATAAATGTAGTAAGTTCTGCAATAGTGTCATAGTCAGGAATGATAAGTTTATCCTCTTCAATCAATGCTTTTAAGTTTGAACATCCAACTGATTTTACAGCAGTTGACATCTTTACACCTAATTGTGTTTTCTTACCAGAAAATCCTTGACCTAATTGTTGACCCGCACGTCCACGCATTGCTGCCATCAATAAATTCTCGTACTCTAAATCAAACTGAATAATATCCGCGACCTGTCCACCTATATCATTTACCTCACAAAGAACGTATGCGTTATTATAATTTTTTGCAACATCAACAACTATGTTAGGGAATATGATAGGTTTGATTTCATTATTCTTATATCTAGCAACCATTTTATATGGTAGAGTTGTTGTATCAATTACAGTAAATGCAGAATAATCATTTCCTATTCCACGAGATACGTCCACTGTTACAATATAATTATGTTCTTCTTTCTTATCTTCAAATACTGCAAGACCTCTTTTTTCTTTAAGTGGTTCATCATAAGGCATGATCCTTAACTTACTAGGAGATATCAATGTATCAACAGATCCTAGAAACTCACATTCAAACTCAACTCTAAACTGTTGTTCTGATGTGTTCTTAATAGTTTGTTCTTTCCATACATCATCTCTACCTGGCACTTGTGACCAGTGAACTTCAGTAGGTATGTATTCATTAGTTCCACGCTCTGCATCATGCCAGAGTTTGTAGAACATATTCATTCCGTGAGGAGTAGATATGATAATAACTTTTGTAGACTTACCTGAGGAGATAGTTGGATACACAGAACTAAAAAACTGATCAGCGATATGATTTGGAATGAACGCGAATTCATCCAAAAATATAACGTTAAACGACATACCCCTGACAGCAGAAGCGGAAGTAGAAGCAGCCATGATTTTACTGCCGTTTTCAAGTTCCAGAGAACCTCTGTTCCATTGGAGGATTCCTTGTTGGAGGTATCTTGGGAGGTTTTCATATGATAATTGTAAACGTTGAAGCATCTCACGAGCAGTCGCTGCCTTGTTAGCAAGGATTGCTACATTGACACTAGGATTAAATAGAACATACCATAATAAGTATGAGGTAACAACAGTTGATTTACCAGACTGACGTGGTAGTTTTGCTATGTTAAATCTATTCTCATGAAACTTACCAACCATCTCTTCTTGAAAATCGTACAAATCAAAAGGAACTAAACCCTCATCTAGTGATACGATTTGAATATAAGTTTTGATAAAGTATACAGGATCCTCAGCACACTTAATTACCTCAGCAACTTCTTTCTTAGTGAAGTTCTGTGCAACGTTTGCTTTTTTTAAATTAGGATTACCTAAGTATTGGTCAGTTGTTGCCATTTTGGTTTGTCAAATAAAACATCATTGATGTAATCGTCTGCCCATTGCGGATCAAACCATTGACTGAGAACTGCTTTAGTCTTTGTATTTTTTCTTTGAGACGTGCAGTACCAGCATTGATCATCAATCCTTTTCATAGTATTTATCCATTGCATGTCGAACACTGCATTCTCTACTATGCCTCTATACAGACGAAGTGATTCTTTAATCATATCCAAATACATATATTTTTCTTCTTCAGTCTTAATACGAACAAACTTACATCCTTCTGAAAATACCTCTTCACCCCATTGTGGTAAAATTCTATTCTCTGTAAATTGATACTTGAATGCTATATCTTTATATAACTCTATTAGTCTTTCTGTGCCACACACAGGAGTTATGTCTATGATTGCAGCAGTAATTACTTTTGGTGTTGCTACAATATCAGCACCAAAAATGGGTATAGGATAATCTACTGAAGGATACAATACACAATGCATCACTTCAATGTTATCCGTATACCCAATTTCTAAATGCATCTTTCTAAGTTTCTTACTTTGATGCATCTCATTCATAATGAATACCTTATCATTTTCAACGATAGGATATTTGTTCTCCAAAGGTTTGACATCTGGAAAACTTTTTAATTCTTTTCTAATGTAATTAGATACTTCAGCCGTTAGACTTATCACTTTTTTTCATAAAGTATTTTTGTATCACATCAATTTGATCTTGATACTTTGCAATCTCATTTAATTCTTGTTCGATTGCTTCAACGATGTTAGAGTGTTCACCAATTCCTGCAGGATTTGTAAGATATACTTCTACGTTTGCAACGTGTTTTTGAATATCTCCTTGTGCGTGTGCAAGAAGTGCTTTAAGTAGTTGGTCTCTCATTACAGTAAAATTGCTCCAATAATAAATCCTTTTGCAAATGCAATACAAAGCATTTGATAATCAGTCAAGTCAAACTTGTCCTGTATCCTCTTTGCCATTTTCTTGTCCCATTCTTTCACATGATACAAAGCATGTGTAACTGGGTTCATTTTTTCATGATCTCCACAAGACATTTTTAACCCTCCAATAGTGTGCCTAATGATCTACGAATTTCGCGTAGTTCCTCGAAATTCTTTTGTTTTGTACCTCCATCATATGCCCAAGCATATCCTTCAGTAATCATTTTTTCATTGAGCGATACATCATCATCGCCAACATATAACCAACCAAGAAGCCTACCATACTTACCCATGCCACCGACAAGTTCGGTTCTGATAGTAAGTTCTTCGTCTCCATTAAGAGTTTCCTCTAGGTTTTTTTTCATCCAATTTGTAGCATCAATACCGAGTGCTTTTTCTTCTAAGTCTCTAGTCCTTTTCTCAGGAGTATCAACACCAGCTATGCGTACTCGTTCTTTTTTTATAAGATCGAATCCTAAGTCAATAGACACATCAATGGTATCACCATCAACTACTCTATCAATCGATACAACTCGAAAGTTATAGCAACTTTTCCGACTTGGTGGAACCATTGCTGCCATCGTTCATCTCCATAAATGCCATTCTTAGTATATAGACGATATACCAAGTGACAATTATTACAAGTATTCCTACCATAATAACGACACCCCAGACAACCATTATTGCCAGTATTCGTCTAATATATCAAAAGTTTTATTCAAATATTCATTTGCTCCTACACATTCCCACTTACCTTTCTCTCCGATCTCACACTTATAGTGTAATTCTCGTTTGAGTTTCATAAGTCTGTCTGTCATTGCGACCTTATCTAATCTACCATTCATACTAATCCTCCTTGATACAATACTCAGCAGCATGTGGGTTATTAAAACCGTCTAGGTCTTCCCTTGCTTGCTTGATTGCGTTGTATGCATCGTCTGCATACTCACAAATTTCATAGTGATGGTTTAGGTTATCGTGATAACCAACAGTGTAATGGGACATGATCTTTCAACTCCATTTACCACCTATTATTTATGTGGGTTATGATCTTTCATACCTCCATGGTTACCATCTCCTGGCATTTTACCGTAAGCAACATATTCGATTGCTTGCATAGAACCTTCGAGTCTAGTTAGATCTCTTTCTAACTTTACATATTCATCATATGCACTTTGTAATTCTTGTTTTCTCTGAGACAACTGTATAGTACGTTTAGTAAAACGTTGAATAAGTTGTTCAGAAGATTCAGTAGGTTTCATTCTTTTTCATAATCTGCATTATTTATGCTATCATTAGCATTGCTTTTTTCAACTCTCTAGAATGATCTAATTCATCTTGTGCAATTTCTGCGATCTTTGTATCTTCTGGATGATATGCACTGTACTTGACATAAGTTTCGTATGCATGTTTCTCAATCTTCATATTGATGTCATACGCATCTATTGGACTAGCGAAATAATAAGCAACCATAATCCAATAGTAAAGAAGAACCAAGTGTTTAGCGAAGAATCTATCGATCCAATGTTTATTACCACCCCTGAGTTCCATTTCTTCAAGATGTTCTGTTTCATTGAGTGCCTGATAAAAATGTTCTTTCATTAAGTATATGTGTTCTTCACCTCTAAGTCCCAAAGATTCGCGAAAATGTAACACACTGATAAATGAGAAGTATGGTGCTCTTGCAATTACTTCAAGAACCCAAAACCTTTGAAAGTCTCTACCTCTGTAGAGAAAGTCTAAGATGTAGATTGTGGTATCTAAAACCCATGTGTTAAATTTTTTCATATCTTTTTTTATATCTTTAAGTATTTATACTTAAAGCATTGCACGACGAATTTCCCATGTCTGACCACTGGTAGATCCTTTACATGGGTTTATACAACTGTCATCATCATAACCATTACAGAGTAAACCTGCAAGATCATGAGGACATCCCTCTTTACCTGTTGACCAATATAACTGTCCTTCTATCCAAGTTGCATCACACTTGGGACAAACTTTCATTTAGCAGTTCCACGCTCTAAGTGACTTAGATAACCTATCATCACCTGTATTGTTAGATGGTTTCTGTCTCTTTCTCATACCCTTCATTCTAGCACAGAAGGACGCCCTGCGGGGGTTTCCAACTTTCTTGCTAGGTGCTTTAAGGTCAGATCCAGGATTTTCGCGTTCGTAACTTTTTCTGCCTTTTTCGTTAAGTCCCCCAGATTTGTTTTGTCCTGATTTTTTTGTCCACGCTGCTCCTTCTTCGACATTCTCTGTCTCCTCTTTTTTTACGCAACGGTTGTACTTCTTTCCGAATAAGGTTTGGGTTCCCTTCTTTTCATATCCTTTCCAACATTTCATACTCTTTTCTTGAAACTCTTGGAATGAGAGATTCCCTTCAAATTCTTCTTTCTTACTTTTGTTTCCCCAATTCTTTGCACCAACTTTTCGGCATTTGACAAGTGCACCGCTTGCATAAGCACTTGGCCAAACTGAATAGCGAGATTTTACCTTATGGTAACATGCATCTTTTTCGCCTTCGTGTATTTGTGTAGATTCTGTTTTCACGTTGATTGCTTTTCCTTTTCTGTTTGGATTAGGGTCTTGCTTATTTTTTCGACGAAAGGCTGCATCTTCCTCCTTTTTATTTAGCGATCTTTTCATTTTAGAGGAACCGCATTTTGGTTTTGTTGTTTGTCCTGGTTGTTTGGCACAGGGTTTTCCTGCATATTTACCACCGAGTTGCACCCAACCAGGCTTCCCATCAGAAGACTTACTCTTAGAAAACCAGTCGTGGAGAGAACTATCACCGCTTTTGTTTTTCTCGACAATTTCATTGTTTTCTTTTGTAACACCTGCTTTTGCTCTCTCTTTCTCAGCGACTGATTTGATGAGCATTTTCAGTATAGCACGTTTTCCGTATGGGTTGCGAGTTTTAGTTGCCATAGTGCATTGCAGGTTTGTTAGTTTTACCAAGTTTACCTTTTCTGACTTTTGTGCCAGAGGTTTCACCTTGACCAGATGGATTTTTACCAGGTTTTGCTTTACCTAGAGTAAATGATTTAGATGGTTTCTTAGATTCAGTATCATGTAGTCTAGCAGGTTTACCTGCTTTCTTAGTAATTACTGATTCTTGACCATGCTTTCTACCGAGACGACGCATGATTTTACCGAAACGACGTTTAGACATTCCTTTCTTAGGACTCGTTTGGTATGAAACCTCACGACCTGTGCCTTCACCCGAAGAATATTTATATTCTCCAACCCCTTTTTTGTAACCGATGCCTTTTTTCTTGAGGTCTTTTTCGAGTGATTTTCTACTTGATCTATTTTTCTTTTCATCTGTTCCTCGATCAGCAGAAATATTTCCAGTAGTCTTTGACTTCGCTTTAGTAAGCATCCTAGTGGTAGGATTACCTTCAACTAAATCAATAAAATCTTTGTAGTACATAACTTTTAGTTGTTCCTTCTGTGCGAGCTTATTAGCAGTAGCATACATGACCTCTTTGTCACGTTTACCATAGAGTTTCTTAAAGCGATGACGATTTTTCTTCATCCCTTTAACTATACGTTCTGCTTCCTGATTGACGGTTGGCATATTAACCTCCGACTACTTGGATCTCCTCTAATACAATCGCATTACCAGTAACAGCAACTTTGATTGCACGTTGTACGATTGCCTGAGCACCTGAGGAATATGTGTAGTCTGCAGATGCACTTGATGAATCTATATCTGTGCTAATTTTATTTCCTACAACAGCAGTTATCTTTTTACCTGCAGTTCCTGCAGAAAGAAAATTACTGTCAATAGCAGGTGATGTGCCATTATCTACAACTGCAATAAAATCACCACTTGAGAATGGATGTGCATCTCCTGTTGCTTGTATATGATGACCTAAGATATAATCTGCGGTGGAATCATCTACTCCTTTAACAATCTTTGCTTGACCAGGTTTACCACCTTTCAAAAGCAATGCTTCATCTTGAATCAATGTGATAGCGGGACCATCATTGAATGCTACAGTAGCATCGCCAGCAGTAGCGACTACTCTATAGTAACCAGTTTGAACTGTCTGGTATTCAGTTGCATCTGCTGCAATAGCATTAGTGCTTAATACATTGAGAACTGACATGTCGTGTCTTGTTATTTCTTGTCCTTTTTATTTATCTCTTTTTCCTTCTTTAACATTTTTTGTAACTCTGCAGTGCTACCAACAAACATAGTATTGTTTACTGTAGCTGGCATATTCTTTTTACCTTCTTCATCTAAATCTTTCATTTTCTTTTGTAGATCAATTAACTTATCAGCAGTATCTGCAACGTTCTTGATAAGTTGACCTGCTACTTCATACGCACGAGGATGATCAGATGCTTCTGCAACATCTAGAATACCATCAACTGCCTGTTGACCTTTCATCACAAGACTATGTAATGCAGCACGAGAAACCTCATAGTCTGATTTTACATCTTCACTATCAGTTTTCTTTAAAATTGGTTTTACTTTTTCAACATGCTTCTGTAGTTCTGAAGGTTCAGAACCAAATGCATCATTCAAACCATCAAAGGGGTTAGTCATTTTTCTTGTAACCTCTCTACAACTGTTTTTGCTTGCATTGGTGCTATGTCATTTAGACCATTAGCATCAAACCATGGTGCTTCTTCCCAATCAAATCCTTCACCAAATGTATTGTCAGGTGACATAACATACCAATGACATTTTGCATCAGGTACATCTACTGCACACACTGCCCAATCATCTGCCCACTGAGGCACTTGAACATACATCACTGGTAAGTGATTTGCAAACAAAGAAATGATAAAAGAAAATAAGATCATGTTATTGCTTCGTCAGCACCACTTGTAGGATTACGTTTCTTATTATCTGTAAAGTCAGAATCCACTATACCAAATCCAAAGTCATCATCAGCATCTGCTGAGATTGGGTTTGGTTGAATAGTATAACGAACTTCTCTTGGTGCAGATGTAGTATTGACATCTGTATACATGTCTGTAATTGTCTTCTTGATAACCTTGGACTCTGTAACAGGACCGTATAAGTATGTCTTCATTGTAAACTGAAGAGTATAAGTAATCGCTCTTCTTACTGCAAATTCTCCTTCGTAAATATCTTCGTATTCTACATTAGTTAATACAATAGGAACGTCCCTAGTTTCATTCATAGTAGGAACTAACTTAATTGATAGGTTATAATGAGGTTGAAAAAATGGTAATATCTGTTCTACAATCTGTAATGCATCTTCCTGATTCTTTGATATAATACCCATCTCAAATGATAGGTTATATGGAACAGGCATAAACATGTTCTTATTCTTTTCTGAAGTAGAAGCGATTCTTACCTTTTGTGTTGGTGATACCTTTCTAGTAGAATCATATTCAAGACCATTAATTTCAAAAGAAATTCTTGGTAAAGTAATTTGAACTCGTTTATTAGTTGGATCGGGAACTTGATCAAGACGTGCTAAGAACTTTGCTTTAGGTCCATAAGCTAGAGGAACTTTCATTACCTCGTCACTACGACGTAATTCTATATTGTTGAATAAAGTTCCAAACGCAACAACTGATCTTCTAAAGATCTCGTGATATGAATAAGTGCCTAGCATAATTAAACCGTAGTGTCAGTAGATGAACCAAATGATCCAAATGGATTTGTTTCTGTGAAGTCTATAATATCATTATCTAGTGTTTCAAAATCGTAATTTTGATCAATAGAATCCGCAGTGTTAACATTATTTAGTGTATTGTATGATGCAGAAGTCCATGCAGCACCTGAGGTCTGTCCTGTGACAGTCTCAGGAATAGTAAAGATACCGCTTCTATTAAAGACTTGTAACTGTCTTGTACTAGAATCCCATGCCTTAACTTCTGCAGTTACATTAGATGTTCCTCCAGCAACAATCTCACCAACTGTGAAATCACCAGTCCCTCCAGTAGCAAAGTTAACTGTAATAGCATTAGCAAAGGCAGTTTCGATTGCATCGATTTCTGCGATTCCTGTGTCGAGATCTTCGTCGCTGTATTCAAAGAGTTCACACTGACATTCCCAAACATAACCTTTTCCTAATTGATAAAATGGTTTCTCTGCTTCTACAAATTTAATTTCAAACAAATGTTTTGTTATTGGAAACCAAATTAAATCCCCTTCGTTGGGTCTTCCTTCGACATTAAGGACTGTAGAGTCATCAACCTTTTCTTTAAATTTTTCACGGGAGAAAACAAAAGTTGTCTTGTCTTCGATACGTACTCCAAATTTGCTAAGTAACTCACCTTGTCCTTCCCATCCTTCAACATTATTGACATATGCTCTAATCGCTTTTGCACTATCAAATTGCGAATCCGAGTCCTCTCCGAGGACCGTATCGCGGTTGACAATCGTTCTCGGAACATAGTAAATATTTTGCCCATAAATTTCAATAGTTTCTACAATAAGATTTTCAATAAATTTCTGCTCTTGGGCAGAACCGTTTACTTGTAAACGTGCACTATTACTATAGTCGCTTTGGACGTAATCCTGTGCAGGTGTATTAGAGATTGCCATTAGTGATTACCCCACTAGGTCTAAAGGTGGTAGTTCATAAGTGCTACGAAGTGTCTCCTCAAGGTCTTTTTTAAATTGACTTGCATCATCTAAAATTTGACGACCATTAAGGGTAACACCACCTATCATTTGAATACCATCATACTTACTTAGGTTTCTTCCCCATTGTTGTTGAAATAATGCTTCAACATAATCCTTCAACCAGTTGTCATTAAACATGCTTGTATAAGTTGTTGGATCTTGTCTCAAAGACATTTCAACTAATAACATATCTCCTGTTGTTAAATCTGCCCAATCCATATCAAGATATAATCTACCTTGATGTTCATTAAATCTTACTCTACGATTCATTTGAGAGTTAGTTACAAAATCTAATGTCTCAAGATATTGTGAAGTCATGAAGTAATGTAAGATATGTCCATGCGTCATAGCATAGATATCGTTTAAAAATATTTGATACTTAATGTTGAATATATTTCCTGGTACTATACTAGATGCACCGATCATTGAGTATACATGATTAACACCTAATGTGCCTGGTGGTAATGAAACATAGTTATCCATTTCATACCATGCAGTTCCACCTGATTGAGAAAACTGTTGTGCAGCAGTTTTAATGGCATCAGTAACCTCTATTCTCATAAAGGTTTTGTAACTACCATTATAATGATACTCTTGATAGTAATCGATTGCTTCATCAATTAGATCATCTAATTGTTCTGTAGCAACGTTAATGTCTATCGTAGGATATCCTAATCTACGAAGAGCATAGTCTTTTAGTTCTGTTTTAGAAGCTGGTTTAGTAGCAGACATTTTTTTATTAACTGAATGAGGATATAGTCAAGGCAGAAACATCATTAGCAGCGACGACTTCTCCAGACTTGAAGAATCCGTCAACATTATCAACAGTGATAGCATTAGTGCCTAGAGCAGTAATGACCCCTGTAGTGCCACTGGTTGCTCCTGTGACAGTCGCTCCCACTTCCATAGTGGTAATGTCACTTAGAGCAAGAGTTGCATTAGTTGCAACAGTAGCAATATCAACTGTTGCACCATTACCATGAATCGCAGAAACAGGTATGGTAGCACCGTTTCCATGAATTGCTGTTACATCAAATGTAAGAGCAGCTGCACCGCCACCACCAAGTTGTGCATCTAAAACAGTGACTGTTTCATTGACAATGAATCCAGATCCATCATCTGTGACGGTAACAGAATCAACAGTTCCACCAGTGCCAATCACAACGGTGAATGTTGCATTAGCACCAGATGCTTGAGTAGAATAATTAGATGTGCCTAAGTTATAAGTGCCAGGAGTTCTTGCTGCATCAGTTGCACCAAAGTTACCTACAGTCTTAATTCCAGAAGCATTGGCATTAACAATAGTTATAACTTCGGATGCTGCGTATCCAGATCCATCGTCATTAATTGTTGCTCCTGTTATAACACCATTTGAAGTTGTGATATCAAGAGTCAATCCAGTTCCTGATCCAGATGATGTTGTAGCAATAGCAGTTCCGTTTGCATATCCTGTACCTGCATCGCTGAATGAACCAAGAGTCTTAACACCAGATGCGTTTGCGTTTGCAATAGTTACTGTATTGCCAGCAGTAAATCCAGTTCCACCAGCGTTAATTACAATGTTTGTAAGAACGCCAGCATTTGCTGTAATATCAGCAGTCATTCCAGATCCATCTCCTCCTGTTACAGCAATACCAGTTGCTGAACTGTATCCAGTTCCACCAACGATAGATGCTAAGTTAAGTGTTAGTGCTTTACCTGCATTTGCGTTTGTAATTGTAACTGTATCTGAGATTAGATAATCAGAACCGCCTGCGTTGACTGCAGCAGCAGTAATGTTTCCATCAGAATCAACTGTAGTATTAACAGTCAATCCAGATCCAGTTCCACCAGAGGTTGCAACCGCAGTAGCACCAGAGAATCCTCCACCACCACCGTTAGAAACAGTCGTTGCTACAACAGCACCAGGTGTGGGATCACCTGATAAGTTAAGAGTTAACGTAGTTGTAGTAGCAAGATTATTTAACATTGCACTAAGTTGTGAGAACGCATTGTCAAGTTTTGCTTGAACTCTTGCCTCTGTATAGTATTGATTAGTTCCTTCAGAAAGGTTAGTTGTAGACTTACTGGATAGATCTAAGTTTGCACCAGTAGCAGCAGCAACTCTTGCATCTGCACGAGTGTTAGTGAAGAATACATTTGTAGATCCTTCAGTTACATTATCAGTATTGATATCTGCCTGTGTTACAGAAAGAGCACCTGATCCATCATGGGTAATACCAGTTCCATATGTGAAGTGACTTCTTGTTCTAGCAGCAGTTGTGAATAGATTTGTTGATCCTTCAGTTACATTATCAGTACTAATGTCTGCTTGAGTAACAGTTAGTTCACCACCACCAGACAACGCGATACCTGTTCCGTAAGTAAAGTGTGTCCTTGATCGAGCAGCAGTGGTGAACAGGTTGCTTGATCCTTCAGTTACATTGTCTGTATTGATATCTGCTTGTGTTACTGATAGAGTTCCAGAACTATGAGTAATACCAGTTCCGTATGTAAAGTGAGTTCTAGTTCTTGCAGCAGTAGTAAAGAGATTAGTTGATCCTTCAGTTATTGTGTCAGTATTAACGTCTGCCTGTGTAACTGTTAATGTATATGTATTTGCAGTATCATCATAAACTTTAGTAATACCAGTTCCTGCAACGATTAAAGCATTGACTCTATCGTCAACTCTTTCATTAGTAAAGTATAGATTTGTTGATCCTTCAGATAGTGCATCAGTATCATGGTTTGCAATACTAGAAACTGTTCCAGTTACATTACCAGTTAATGCAGCAGTGATTGTACCAGCAGCAAAGTTGCCAGATCCGTCTCTTAGGACGAGGTTGTTAGCAGAGTTAGTACTCGCACTAGCAACGTTAATTGTAGTATTACCAGAAACACCATCAGCATTAGTAAGAGTAATTCCTGACGATGCGGTAACCGAGAAAGTTCTTTGGGCATAGGTGTTAGCAGCAGTTCGGACGACATAACCAGTTCCACCCATCGCTGCTAAAGCAGTAATGTCAGCATCAACATATGTTGTTGTGATTGTTGGAGCAGAACTACCATCTACAGATACAGAACCAGATACAACACCATCAATAGTGAATGTTCTAGCAGTCTTCCATGCATCAGCAGTAGATGCGTTTCCTAAGAAACCTGCACCAGATCCTGTGCCACTAGCAGCAGTGATTTGATTAGCAGCAAAATCACCAGATGCATCACGATTTACAACTGTAGATGCTGTTGCAGCAGTCGCAGTTGTCATACCATCTAGTAAATCTACGTTTAGATTTGCAACCTTAGTAGTGGAAGCAATAGACAAAGGAGCAGTTCCTGTAGCAAGATTAGAAATAATCTGACCATCTACAGTTGCAGTTCCATCAACGTTTAAGTTATTATCGATATCTACAGATGTACCTGCACCAGTTACATGAATTGATCCTGCTCTTAGAGCACCATCAGTTCCTCCTATTACCTCTGAAGTATTAGTTGCACTTGTTAGGAATGCAAATTCCTGTGATGATCTATCAAAACCAAAGAAACCAATCTTAGCAGATCCATCATAATATCTAAATTCAACACCACGATCTTTACCATCGTTGGATGCTGGTGCTGTGTCGCCACCAACAGTGATGATAGGATCATCGATAGTTGTTACTGTGGAATTGACTGTAGTTGTCGTTCCATTGACTGTAAGGTTACCTGTGATTATTAAATCTGATGCAGCAGTTAAGTCACCTGCAACATCTAGTGTTCCTTGAATATCAGTGTTACCATTATCGGTATCTACTGTGAACTTGTTCGCTGCAGAACCGTTTTGTATTTTAAAGAATTTATTATCTGCGGTGATAGTAACATTATCATGAGTTACTAAAGCACCAGATATATCAGCACTATTATTAAGATCTAATGCACCTGATAATTCAGTTCCACCATAGACTCTTAGTCCTTCACCAATAGCAAGGTTCTTACCAATAGCAGCACCACCAGTTAATTGGAATGCACCGTCAGCAGCATAAGATCCAGTCAGAGTTTGCTGAGTGTTTCTTGTTAAGGTTACAACGTTAGAAACACCAAGAGTATTATTAATTTGAGTTGCATCACCAACTGTTACTGTTCCAACAATGTTTGTATTACCATTGTCAGTATCAATACTAAACTTAGTTACACCAGAACCATTGTTTATATTAACTACTTCATTATCACTTTGAACAATTAGAGAATCATTGATAGTTGTTTGACCTGCAACAACTAGAGTTCCGTCAGTTGCTATGTTACCTGTAGAAGATGCAACAGTCATCTTATCTGTAGTTCCAGATCTGACTGCAAAGTTTGCATCAACATCTACAGTTCCGTTAAATTCTGAGTTACCAGTTACTGTAAGTTGTGCACCAAGTGTTGTATCACTATCAACATTAAGAGTGCTATTTAATTCTGTATGACCATCAGCAGTTAGAGTTCCTTCAACATTAGTATTACCAGTTACGTTATCAACAAAAAACTTATCAGTTGTTCCTGATCTAACTGCAAAGTCTGCGTCAACATCAACTGTACCGTTAAACTCGGAACTACCAGCAACATCAAGTGTGCCTTGAATATCAGTATTACCAGTTGCACCTAAGACAGAGAACTTAACTGTATCACTAGAGTTCTTCTTACCAACAAATAATCCTTCTCCACTTCCTATACCACCAACATGTAGTGTTGTATTAACACCAGCACCACCAAAGACTCTTAAGTTAGAAGTGTTATGGTTTGAATAACTTGGAGTATATGCAGCAATAGAACCAGTTCTTAGTTTGTATCGAACAGATAGGTAGTTTCTTAGACCATAGTTTTCAGTTGCGTCTTCTTGTTGGTTAAAGTCACCATTTAGGAATACGTTACCATTGAATAATACGTCCTTATCAAAGTATCCACCACCATCTACTCTTAATGCACCGTAGTCAGCATTTTGAATACTGTGAGGAGCACCAGATAGAATATCAGGTTCGTCTACAGATTCAAGATGAACTAGACCAGAAATATTTGCATTGTTATTAAGATCAAGAGCACCTGAGAGAGTTGTGCCTTGAGTTACTGCAAGAGTACCTGCAACAGAAGTATTACCAGAGGCAGCAACAACGTTGAACTTGTTAGTATTAACATTAAAGTTGCCAGTTACATCTAAGATGCCAGCAAGAGATCCATTACCCGTTGTAGATTGGAATTCAATCTTAGTAGTTCCAGATCCATTGTTTAATTGTAATGTCTTGGAAGCACCTTGAATAGTAAGGTTGTCATTGAAACGACCTGTTCCATGAGTAACAAGGTTTGTATCTATATCTACTGAACCACCAATATTAACATCATCACCGATACCCGCACCACCTGCGATCACTAGATCTCCAGTAGTATTAGATACTGAGTTGGTATTTGTTGTAAGTTTTAAATTTCCTGCAATGATTCCTGCATCTGTTCCAGAGAATACTTCTGAGGTATTCGTGGCATCGTAGAGGAAGGAGAACGCTCCTGTATGTCCTCCAAGATCAGAGGCAGAATCATCGTATCCAAAGAATCCAATCTTTGCACTTGCGTCGAAATATCTGAATTCAACTCCTCTATCCTTGTTGTCATCCGAACCTGGAGCAGTATCACCACCAAGAGTGATGATAGGATCATCCACCGTAGTAACGGTTGAATTAATTGTAGTAGTCGTTCCATCTACTTGTAAGTCCCCCATTATTTGAACTTTACCACTTACTGCTCTGTCATCACCAGGATCCAAGATCATGGTAGCAGCAGAGGAAGCGATATAGTCTCCTTGGAAATATAAGTCTTCTACTTGTACTTTACCTGCAGCTTCTGATGCAGTGATTGTAACAGCATTTTCTGCGGTCACTATGATACTACTATTACCAGAACCAGAGTTAGTTGCCAAGATACTTAATGATCTAGCAGAAGATGAGTTCTGTGTAGTCTGGAATGTTAGATTTCCATCACCAGTTTTGTCTAATGTTTGTGCAACACTACCATCTAATGTAATGTCTGGATCACTAAAATATGATCTTACATTGACATCGATCTCACCAGCACTACTATCGCCAGTGTTATTAGCACCAAACAGAAGATTACCTGAGGTATCATTTACTTTAATGTAATTTAATTTGTTAAAACCTCTATAACCTGAGGTTGCGGTAAGTTCTTGATCTAACTCAAAATGCTCAACTGCATTTCCGTCAGCAAAAGATACTCGTTTATTTTGTAATTGTGTATTATCAACACCATCTGCAGCGATAGTTACATGACCAGAAGTTACGTCAAAGTCTTCCTGTGCAAAGGAAGCAAGACCCTTTTGTTCAGTCCCCTCGGCAGCGAGATATCTCCACCCGCCAGCGTCGCTACTATCAGAATGAGTAGGAGCACCTGCACCTGCAGAAATAGTTTGGAGTGCTTGGTATACCTTAGAGGCATTTGTGAGGATATCATATCTACTATAAGTAGTGCCTGCATTATAAGCTAGTGCAGTAGTTCCTTCAACTGCAGTAGCAATAGGCACAGTTGTAGCACTTGTTATACGACCGTAGTCGTCAACTGAAAATTTTGTAGCATTAACTGTCTGTGAACCTGTTGCAGATGTCAGGGATTCCGTATTATAGTCACCACTTGTTACTGTTGTAGTGATTAAATCAACTGTTGGGTTTCCAGATACACCACTACCATTAGTAAGAGCAATTCTACCTGCAGTACCTGTAATGGTTCTGGTTGACATTGCTCCACCACTGGTTCTAGCAATCATTCCAGTAGTAGTAAGACCTGCTATTGCAACAAGATCTAAATCATATGGTTGTGCAGATGAACCCTCTACAGTTCCATTTAGATTATAATCAGCAAGTGTTGAAGGGAAAGAAGCATTTTTAACTCTACCTTTTGCGTCAATTACTACCTTAGTATAAGTTCCTTCTGCAGATGCAGTTCCATCATAGTGAGGTAGTGTAGAAACAAGACTTAGAGACGAAACTAAGTTTAAGTTAGTAGAACCATCAAATACACCAGAAGCAGTTACATCACTAGAGAGTTGAATTTGGCGAGAAGAAGCAAGACGAGCGGCTGTTGAAGCATTACCGATTAGTGTTGCTGTGACAGTACCTGCAGAGAAGTTACCATCAGCGTCTCTTTGTACAAGTGTATTTGCAGTATTAGTTACGGATTCAACTGGTCTTTCATATCGCAGCGTATTCCATGCGGTAACTCCGTCACCGATTTTAAATCTACCCGTATCAAGTTCGATACCTAACTCACCTTGAGCTAGTGTAGGGTTTGAGTTTGCCCATTCTTGGGCTCCACCTCGTCTTAATTGTAGTCTATTTGCCATTTGTTACGACAACTCTATAAGGGTAATGCTTCCAAGTTATTTATGCTAGTAAAAAAGGGGTTTTTAAAACCCCCCTAGATTTATTCTGCTGTTACCTCATCAACCTCTTCTGGAGGAGATGCAGCTGAATCATCATAGTATTCAAGTGTTTCGATAGCACCTTGTAATTTCAAGGCTGTCACTTCATTTTCTTTAATTTTTGCTGCCAACTGATTAGTTTCTGCAGTGATTTTTGCAAATCGTTCTCGAAACTCTTTCAGCATGGACTCTTGCGAGACTTTTTCCATAATTAACTTTTTTGGACTAACGTTAGTAAGAGTGATTTTATTTCACTCATATCAGATTTTAACTCAGAAACCTCAGTTTGTAAAGTCTCCATTTGCTTTTCCTTATCTTGAGCAGCACGGTAGTTCTTCATATACTTTTCGTATGTGGAAGAATCTGCACATGAGATAGCACCGTTAGAAGAACGATACCATCCTGCATGATCTTTAACAGGTTTGTGTTCCATTATACAGCAAGAGCGATTGCTCTAAAGTCTTGGATAATTGGAGAATAAGCTTGGTTTGCTGAGACAAACACAATCTTGATCTGATATTGAGAGAAGGATAGACCTGATACTTCGTATTCATAATCTCTGAATTGTTCCGTTTCAGTTGTACCAGGTATTTTAGCACCTGTTGTTGGGAAGAATTCAAATCCTTGTGTCTCAATAGGATCTGTAGACCCTGAGGGTAGTATTCTATATAGGGGTTTAATCACAGTGTTAGGTGGGCGATAACCCGCAAAGATTAGTTTAATAGCAGAAGAGGGGTTAGTTAGATCTGCAACTTTACTAATATAGATTGCTGAGTGTTCGTCACCAAAAGGTCTCTTAGCGACATTAGGATCACTAGGATTATTGATTCTACTACTTACCATAGTAATAGACATTCTGTCAGTATCCATAACAGGTGAAACTGTTGTAGATGTACTAGACATTGTTAGATCCATTCTAAATGATTTGTCACCACTTAATTCTGCAGATTCATTAATTGCAGAACAAATTAACTGAGGAGAGTTAAAATAATTATCCTCTGATAAGTTAACATCACTAAATTCACCAGTGTTACTAAATGAACTTTGTGCTAATGTTTGTCCATCATTAATAGATGTTCCAGTAATTGTCTGAACTCTCGCAGTCATATCCGTCTTAGGAAGTAACATTTTCTGGATTTGAGGAACGAGAATCTCGTACTGAACATTCTGAGTTGCAACAATATTATTTCCACCAGATTTAATACCAAGTCTTGCAATAGATGATGTTGCAAGATCATATGTATCTAAACTAGGACTTTGTATCGCTGCATGTGTTTTGTTGATTTCTGTTAAAGGAATGCCATCAAGGTTATAGCATTTAACTACAGTTTCATCAGCATGTGCCACACCAGTAGTTCCATCAACACCTCTCTCATGAACAGTAATTGTTTTACCATTTGAGGAGATTGCTGAGTAAGACATGACTTCACCACCAATTTGAATGTATCCAACATTAGAAGCACTGATTGCTCCTCCATTGATAATTTTATGGAAGGCACTAGCATCGTTCACATTAATGCTAGTATCAGTAGCAGAGATAGAAGATGTTAGATAAGTATCAGAAACTTCAGAAATTACACCTGTAATAATAACGTTGTTATCTAAGTCATGCATACAATGACTTGAGTGTGAAACACGAACTCTTCTTTGTGTTGTTGTGTAAGTAGGAGATGTGCTAACAAAAGCATCGCTAACCGCACCACCTTCAACTACGTCACCTGCATATGTTACAGAACTTACTGTTGCAGTTGTAGTAGATGTTCCACCAGTGATCGTTTCTGTTGAAGCAGTAAAATCAGTTGAAACATATCTTAACGTTAGTGTATTAGTACCAGCAGTCCATGTCACAACTTCTGCAGTAGGAGATGTGGAAGAGTTACCTGTGATTGTTTCACCAACTGTAAAGTCTCCAGAAGCACCTGATACAACCATAGTTGCAGTTGCTTTAGATGACACAATACGATTAGTAATAACACCACCAGTGTTACTACCTGCAGACCATGTTCCAGAGATATCATTAATAGTTAACAATACGCCAGTGCTACTTGTTGCAACGCCAACGATTGTTCCTTCTGCAAGAGTTGTCTTTTGATATATTCTTGCACCAATAGTAAATGGTAATGTTGTTGAGTTGGTTACTAATTGCAACTCTGGTTGGAATGTTCTAATTGCATCATTCTGAAGTGTAATCTTACCATTGTTACCTCTATCAAGAGGAGCATTATTAAGAGTGATTCTTGTAGCACCACTATTATCAAATACTGCTCTGTTAACAATGAACTTCAAATCTTCATACTGATCTGCAGTCCAAGTAGTAGCGTTTTGTGATTTGAATAAAACACCTGCATATGGTTGTTCAGATATAGTTCTGTCACCAGAAATATCTAATTCACCCATTCTAGAAATCCAAACTTGATATTCATTAGAGTCTGAGAATAGAACAAAACAATGTTCAACAGATTGTGGAATATAAACAGGTGCTCTAAATGTAAACTTAGTTGCAACAGCACCAGTCTCAGAAATTTGAACCTGAGCAGGATTTAAAGTTGTATCAGAGAAAGGAAGAATAGTAGTCGTAGGATAACCATTTTCCATTGTTCTAATCTGCATTGAGATAGGAATATTACTATCCTTAGCATTGAAGTAAACTTCAACTGAAGTTAGGAATGTTCCACCTGTTTCATCAACCAAGAATGATTGTGCAAGTGGATCCCACCAACCAACCTGACGTGTCTCAGTTCTAGTAGAACTAATTGATCTATCTTGTGTAACAGTATCTCTAACAAGATCAGCATTTCTAACTGCAAGAACGTTTTCTTGAACTGTGTTTAATGTTCCTTCTGCCTTGTATTCAACTTCTGCAGAAGATGCAACTGTACCTCCAACACGAGAATCATTTTCGTTTGTGGTAAATCTTAAAGTTCTTGTTCCTGTTGCCCAACGTGGATTTGTATCTACAGCAGGTGGTGGAATGAATAGTGAACCTTTCCATTGTCCTAATCTATCAGTCATCAATCTACGATCTTTAACAACAGCAGTTGCACCAGAGGAAGCAACTAATAACTCACCAACTTGGATGTTACCAAAGAACTGTCCGACTGCTTGTGCTGCAAGTGAATCAGTATCAACGTTGATAAAGTTAGTTGTTGAAGAATATGATGTAGGCATAGCCGTATCAGTATACGGATCAAACTCATAGAAATCATTTGGTGCTGCAATTCTAAGTGTTGCACCAGAAGTTTGACCAACTACAGTTTCACCAATAACAAATGGTGTAGAGTTAGTTCTACTATCTGTAGATGGATCTTTAATAACTTCTAAAAGTTTAGGAATCATATAATCACCTACTTTAGTTCCATCGAAGAATCCATAGAATGTAGTTCTAGGTTTCATTCTTGCGACAGTAACATCTATATTTCTAGAACGAATCCAAGGAATAGAAGTTGAAGAAACTGTGCTATCTCCTAATGATCTACGATCAATCCTAGGAACAACTCTAGTTCTAATACCTCTTCTTGTTTGATTTTCAGTTGTCGTAATGGTTCTAGTTCCCATAACACGACGACCTCTACCTGCAACAAAGTTAGCAAAGGTGTGCTCTCTTCTTCTACTCCAACCACTTGAACTGGTTCCAGTCCATGTAGTTCTCCAAGACTCCCATTGAAGAGGAGCAAATCCATTTTGATCAACATTCATTGAGTCCCGTGTTGCTTGGAAGTCACCTTCAATATTAGTAACTCTAACGGGAAGACGATTAGTATCCACCCAATCATCACTTGCAGGTACTAGATCAATACGACCGATATATGCAAAAACGTTAAATGGGTTAACGTTCTCAACACGAGAGGCGTATGGTTGTTCAATTAATTTTCCTTCTGTATATGGAAGTGTAATTAAAGGACCAGTTTGTTGGTAATTTGTAGATAAAGATGTATTGATAATTAGAGAAACATTAGTTGTATAATGTGCAGGATGAGCAGATCCATCAACGTAGTCTAATGAAGCACTGAAATCAGGATTTTTTGTATCTGATTTAGAATGATCTGTAAAGTCATCAACAACGAATCCATTTTTCAATCTACTCTTTCCAGATGCATCTGTAATATCAGTATTAAATGTATCTGTCTCAAGCATGTTGAGAGATGTATAATATTCAACTTGATTAAGTCTAGTTTCAATCTTACCAATATCTCTCATGGTATATCGTCTGTTTTCAGATCTCTGAATGATTACATCATCAACTGGATCAAAACCATATGGTGCATGTGATAGTGTCGCTAACAACATACCATCTTGTAGATCATCTGGAGCAGAAGGTCTTTCTTCAGACTTACCTTTAATAATCTGGAATTCACCATTAGGAAGGATGAATACTTTATCAATTCTAGGAAGATACCAATTAAAATCACAACGGAAATCGCTGTTAACTTTAGGAATATCAAATAGAGTTGCAGCAGGTGTACTAGAAGTTGGGAATACTCTTGACTTAAAGTCAAATGTAGAACAGTTTACAAATGCAGGTGATGCAACAGAACCAGTTCCACTGAATAGATTTTTTACGCCTGGTCTAAAGTCCAAGAAATCTGGTAAGAATTGTCCATCAAATAGAGGAACATCTTCATAGTTAGTATCAAGATATGATTGACCACCAAAGTAATCACCCGTTGCAGCATGACCATAGTAATCTAAAACAATTTTTAATTTTCTAATTGGAACAGCAACACCTTTCTTTCTTACTAATTTTGAAATACCATACAAGAAATTAGTTTGTCCACTGTCTAAATCATATCGATCTGTAATTACTTTTGAACCTTCGATAATAGAACCTGCAGAGTCATTGATAATCCCACTAATAGCAGTAGGAGTTGTATCAAATCCATCTACTGTTTCACCAACAATAAATTTACCACTTAGATATACAATAGTTAATTTTAATGTGCTTGAGTTAAAGTTAACAACTCTTGCTCTTGCTTTTGAAGTTCTACCGTTGACAATACTTCCAGTAGCAAAGAATGTTGGTTCAACTAATGTAATAGAAGGAAGAATAGGATCACTGTCATCAAGAGATTCATATACAGCATGAATCTTATAAGCATCAACAAGACCTAATGATATGTCTTGATCTTCAATTCTAGTTCCATAAAGATTAGAATATGCTAAATTATAATTTTGTTTATCAAGATTATTGATAGTTTTGTTTGTTTTGAGAACAAACATTTTCTGAGGAGATTTAGTCTTCTTAGTAGTAACGTTCTTAGAAATAGATGCAGTTACTTTAACAGAAGTAATGTTTGTAAGATTATCCATCTGAAGAGTTGTTCTATCAGATGAAGTAAATGTTGTATATCCTAAAGCACCAGTATTAGTAGTATCAATAGGTATTTGGTCACCAACTGGATAAGTACCGTTGGTACTTGCGAGAACGGTGAAAGTATAGTTTGCATTAGATAATGCTTCAAATTGTTCATTTGCAGGAAGAGTAATAGCGATAGAACTAGAGGCAACTGTTTGTGCATCGAAAGTTCTTCTGACAATCATAGACTCATCAGAGATAGACTTAACGTAAGGTCTAGGCATCTCCTCTAATAGAGAAGCAGTATTAGCATCAAATAGTTTAGCTCTATATCTAATTAAGACAGTATAATCACCAGCAGTAGGAGCAGCACCACCAGCACCAGGTGTAACATTTACAGTCTGGTTTGCATAATTAAATATTGTTCCATTATTAGAAGATGCTAAGTTAGTTGGATCAATAGCATCAACATCAACATATTTTGTAGCACTGAAATATATTCTATCACCAGCTCTTAAATCAATAGAGAAATTACTATTTGTTCCTGTAATTTTTTCAGCAGAACCTGTTGCATCATATGTGAAAGTAGCACCTTGAAGTTGTAGTAAATCTTCAAGAACAATATCTGCTGTAAATTCTACAGCACTTGTGCTTTCATCCTTTGAAACAATTTGACGTGTATCAGAATATTGATAAACATAACTCTTAGAAATTGTATCTTTATCAAGACCATCAACAGTGACCATCTCACCATCTTGGAAATTACCTTCTACTGCGTATAAAGTTACATCAGGATCTGCACTAACAGCATCTACAACATATCCTCTAGCACCAGATGTTTTACCAACTACAAGAGAACCTGCAGTAATAGTTTGTGAAGTTGCTAACTGTAATTGAGTAAACATTTGCACATCAAAAACATGCAAACGATATCTATCATCAGCGTTACCAAATGTGGTATCTGGATCTTGTACATGCTCTATAGAAGATACACGAGCATATCCAATTACATTACCTGCAGCAGTTCCTGGTGTAGATGTGAATGTATCTTTTAATTCAAGAGTTTGATATGCATTAGCAATAGTAGAACCAGAACAGTTTAAGAATCCATATACATTTTCAACATTAGAATAGTTTCCAAGTTCAAAAGGAATAATAACGTTCTGAGCACTGTTAGTTGCTCTTGGTTTATCTAAGTCAACGTATGTTGGAGATAATGTTTTAACTCTATAACCTCTAACATATGCTGTGCCAGGACCAAATTCTACAGCATACTTTTCACTTGTTGCAGTATTTCCTTGTGCTGTAGTATCCCCAGTGTTATAAACACCATTATTAAATCCATCATTTAGGTTTTCTCTATTTGTAATTTGGAAATCATTTACAACATAGTTACCAGACTCTTCAAATGTTCTTAATGCTAGTGATTTTTCTAGTTCATCATATGCACTACGATCAACTAATTTTTCAATCTTACTACCATTAATACGAAGTAATTCAATAAAATCTTTATCTGCTTCGTCTGTAAGAAGTTTCTTAATTAAGTTAGTTGTTATTCTGAATCTATGAGAACCAGGAGCAGCATAGTTAGATGTGCCTGCAGCGTTATCATTGAGTGATAAGTCATCTTCTGGGGTGACGATTGATTCGAGGATTTCAAGTCCGATCCTGTAGGCAGGTGTTGTTCCATATTGATCAAGAAGAATATATTGATAAGGTACGTCTACAAAGAAACCTCTGATGAAATAAACACCAGGTTGAATGTATGCAGCAGAACCAGTTTGAATTGCAGCAGTAGGAAGTAACTGTGCAAAAGGTGAACCAACTTCAATCAAAGTGGTTCCGAATGTAATTTCAGTATCAGTAACTAACTGTTCATTATTTGTAAATGTTGTTTGAGTCTGTGTAGTTCCACCAGATTCAATATACTTAATATAAAGAGTGATATATCCTTTCTCAGAAACTGTCTCAGAGACAGTATATAATACTTTTGCTTTAACACCAGATGTTAAACCAGTGATAATTTTATTTTCTAATTGAGTTCTATACAATTCAACATCAGCACCCAAGAATGATTCTTGAACCATGATGGCATCAACTTCTAGGTCATAACCAATTTGACCTGGTATAACCATTGCACCATCTTTGAATAGATGAGAACCTACATTCTCAACCTGATTCTGCATAGTGCTTTGCAGAGTTGTTAGTTCCCTTGCTTGAATTGGGAAGCCAGGACGAAATAGAACTCGATAAAAGTTTTTAGTTTTATCGAAATCGTCGTAATAAGGTGTGACGTTTAGATTTGTATTTTGTGCCATTAGAACTCGATTACGATTTTGATGTCTTCTACTTGGTCGTTAGCACGACTGATTGCTCTCCTATTATCTATATACACAACGTCACCGCTATTTGACTTGATTTCGGGTTTAGAATATCCATTGTTGAATTTCATACCCAAGTCATACTCGGTGTTGTTAATTGTTCTAGAAGAAGAGTTCGGCACGGCTGGAAAGTTAACATCAGGTTGACCAGCAGCACCAGATGTTGCACCATTGATGACATTAGAACCATCAAATTCATTTTGAGTACCTGTAACCTCAGGGAAGATACCATCAACTGCGTTTTGATAATATTTCAAAAGTTTAGTTGTAGCATTCCAAGAAATTACTCTTCCACGAGCAGTGACGTTGGTTCCACCAATAACTCGTGTTTGTGTAATAATTTCATCAGGAACATAATTACCTTGGAATGTAGGAGAGAATATAACTGCTTTTGTAGCAGAAACAGTCAAGTCAGAAATAAGTTCTTCAGTTCCAAACTTTAAAGGGTTTGTGATAAGACCAATACGACGATAGTCGTTATCAATCGGGAAATCACCTGCACCTTCATCATATGAGAGTTTGGCATTGATCATTACACGGAATGCACCAATCTCTACAACAGCGTCAGCACCATGACCATTTGGAGGAGGAATGATAACATCAACTTGTCCACCAGTTCCTGTTCCAACACCTGTGATGTTGTCAATACTAATTTTACCGAATGTATATCCAGTTCCACCAGATGTAACAGTAGCAGAGATAACTTTACCACCATCAATAACAATAGAAACACGACCACCAGTTCCATCTCCGTTGATAGCAACATTATCATAAGTTCCGTTGTTATATCCAGAACCTGCTGCATTAATTACAACAGTATCAATTTCACCAGCAACAGCATTGGTTTTTACCGCAGCATTTGTGAAGACTGGCATGTAGTCATTACTAAAGAATTTAAGGACGGATGCAACTGGAATAGTGTACATATACTTCCAACGATACCCGTCGCCAGTAGTGATGATGCTAGTGCTAGTACCAGTAGGCTCGACAGTAGAAGGTTTACCATTAGGATCAGAGGGTGAGGTTCCATTGTAAATGCACTTGTATACTTGATACTGAGAGTTTACAACGTAAAAATCAGAGTCATATAACTTAGTAGCACCTGAGGCAGCAGTTTTACTTGGAGAATAATCTTGACGATACATGTCATAGGTAAAACCTAATCCACCAGTAGTTTCTTCTGGAGAAACCCAGTCGATACGTCTTACCACCTGTACAGTGTCAGATGCAAGCACTCTTTTCAGAGATATCATATCATCATAAGAACCAGAAAATTCAGAGAATGAATCTACTGCCTGTGGTGGCGAGTTTTCATTATCCCAAGTTTGTGGTCTTCCGATAAACAAATATACTCGGTCTCTAGATGAACCAGCAGCGTCGTCGCTCTGAGTCGCATCGGGACCTTCAAGTGCCTTGATGAATTTTTTCGCTGAAAAAATTCTAAATTGATCAGTTAATAGAGCTGCCATGTCCTAGTGACTATATGTCCTCCTGTTTATTTATGCTCATTTTGAACGAACAGTTGCTTGATACTCAATTCTCTTGATACGATAGGTTGCACCTGCGTTACCAACGAGATTTTCTCCACCTAAAATTGCTTGTGCAACAGCACCTGCACCAGTAGTATCACCACTTGCATTGGTGAATGTTACTGTAGGGTGTACGTTATAAGTTCCGTCAACTGTTTGTGGGATACCATACCCACCATTATTGATTGTTAATGAAGCAACTTGGTCACCTGCAGTTGTTAAAACTGCTGTTGCTGTAGCTTGAATGTCCCCAGTATTTTCTATTGCAACTGTTGGAGCAGCAGAATAGTTAGTGCCTGGATTTTGAACATTGAAATCAACAATCGTGCCATCTTGTGAAAATTCATATAGATAACCAGCAATACCGATAGCAATATTTCCTGTGTTATATGGGACTACATTTTGAACAACAACTGAGGTCTCAGAAGGATCCCAAGATACTACTGTTGCTTGAACACCTGATACAGAACCTGTAACGACTTCATTGACACTGTAGTTTTGCCCATTAGCATTTGTTGCATCCAAGAATATCTTAAGTGTTGCATTATGCTCAACACCATCACTTAATGCACCTGCTGTATCAACGTTTGCATATTTGAATGGTATACTACCATCCTTGATATTGTCACCAACTTGGAATAATGTTGTATTAGTTCCACCTTGTGTTTCTTCAATACCATATAAAGAACTGTATATACCACCATCAAGACTAATTTGATTTAAGAAATCAGTAGCAGTATTTACTAAGTCGGGTATACCATCACCAGCACCAGCGTTTTCAGCAATATCAACAAATCTAGTGTCTGCTATTGTAGCTATAGGAACTGTTAATGTTGTAATAGTACTGCCTACATTTGCCTCAGTAGTATGAGGAAGAATACCTGTTCCAGAAGATGCAGCAACACCTCCATCAAACTGAACAATAGCATCTTCGGTAGAAGGTCTACCACCATCAATAAATGCTAATTCATCAACTTCAAATGTAACTAATAGTTCTCTTGAAGCAGGATCCCAATCATATACCTTTGCAACTTTGTTATTTGCGTTTTCAACTTTACGAATTACTCGGTCACCAACATTAAATTTATAAGTTGAATTACCTGCAGAATCATTTTGACCTGCATCAAGAATTACACGCTGATCATAATTAAAGTTTACACCTCTAGTAAGACCAGAAAACTTACCTGCTGCTTTAGAAGTATATGTGATAGTTTCTTTATTTAGAATAATTTGACCAGAACCTGGATATGCATCTGTAGAGTCAACATATATTATTGAATCTGATGCTGTTACATTCTTAACAAGACCAGTTAAGTAAATTGTACCTGAGTTATTTGCCTGACGTGCTCTTGCCTTACGTTTAAGATTAACTAACTTAGTAAAGATAACATTTGGTGCAGATGTATATCCACTACCAGGATCTGTAACTGTGATACTAACAATTTTACCTTGATCTATTGTTGCGACTGCCTTAGCACCAATACCACCCCCACCAGTTATCAATATAAAAGGAGGTTCTTGATAGAATTCACCATCATTCGCAATAGAAATAGAAGTAACTTTACCTAAAGTATCAATTTCAGCAGCACCTTGAGCACCTTGTCCACCACCACCTTCAAAGATAAGTGTTGGAGGAGTTGCATAACTTCTACCTGTTGTAAGTAATGATAAACCAGTAACAGTTTGAACAATAGGAGATCCTACAGCACCTGTTCCTTGTCCACCTAATATCTCAGCTCTAGCACTACCAAAATAATTATCACCTTTCTTTGTCATCTTGACATAAGATACTGTTCCATCAGTGTTTAATATTACATCTCCTTCAGCAATAGATGGGAATGAAGTTGGTGTAGTTGGTACTGTATCTCCTTCAGCAAGAGGCACACCATACATTTTAGGACCAATGGCATATGGATATGTAGGATTAGCACTGCTATCCTCTGTCATATAATATGCATATGTTCCGTTTGGATACTCAGGTGTAGAGTCAAACTTACCATTATATTCATCTAGTGTTCCTACAGAAGAATCGTAAATATAATCACCAACTAAATCACCTAAAACATATCCCTCTTGAACAGTTCTAATACCATGACCTGCAGTTGTATATGCAAATAAGAATAACTGTGTAGGCGAATCAACAGGAACTGTAAACCTAAGTTCACGAGTGGTTGCCAAGTTAAATCCTGACAAGTATGATTGATAGGTTACTTCGCTCCCGTCAATATAATATTTAATTCCATTACCAGTATACAGATTTGCAGTATTCCCAATAATAACAGGATTTTGCCCGTGCCAGCCATCATTTGTAGTAGAAATTAGAATGTGTTGACTATCGTTAGATGAGTCATTTTGATTAAAGATATATGTTTTTCCACGATCCAAATCTAAAAATGATGGACGAGAACCATCAAACAAGAATTGTCCGTTAGAAATTGTTACAGCATATGTAACAGTAGATACTGTATTTACCTGCGGTCTATTACCTGCTAATTCAGCAGTTGTTCTTAGTCGATATGATGATACTTCTCTTGCTACAGCGTTACTAGAATTATATCCCCAAGGACCGTAGATAGGATACCCATCATATGAAATACCAAGAATCTTAGAATGTCCATTTACATGACGTGATCTATCTATAGTATTTGGATCATTTGAATCTGATTGATAAAAATCTCTAGAATAATAATCATTAGTAGGTGTATATGTCTCTGAGGTAGTGTTTAATTTAATATATCCTTCATCACCTGTATAACCTGCCATATTAAGATGGTAGGCACAATGATAGTAAATGTTTGCAGATTCATCAGCATTCATAATGAAAACTGATTGATAATTAGTTTCATAATCTGCAGCAGGTGCTTGAGATACACCAGTGCTTTGATAATATACAGTACCAGGAGTTTGATTTAAAGGACCATTTGGTGTTGTGCTGAACCTAATAGGATGTCCGTTTGATCCCTCTAGATTAGAAGCATCAGATTGATTAAAAATGATAAGATCATTTGCTCTAACTTGAATATTCTCAGGAGCGAAGTAATATTGACCTGCAACAAAAGGACCAAACCTAGAAGCACTTGTTCCAAAATCAATATAATATGGTTTAAGTGTAATAGGATCAGAGTTGATTTTAAACTGAAATCCGTTTGATCCTAAACAAACATCTTGATCAAGAAAAGATGCACCTGTAGATACATTTCTTAAATAAATTCTTGTTACAACATTTGAACCATTTCTTACAACTTTAGCAATTTCTCCTCTTGCATTACCAACAACTTCATCAACTATTCTACCAACTTCTATAGTTCCTAATGTTTCATCAACTTCAGTTACTTCAAAAACTAAATTATTTAATTCTACTTTAATATTCCAAGTAAACTGTTGAATATTTCCCCAATCAAATACACCATTTGATAATTCAAATTCTGGAATTACTTCATTTGAATGATAGTAATTAATATTATTCTCAGTAACAACATCATAAGTGTCCATAGATTTTACATATGGATACTTAACAACATCAATTTGATGACCAGATGGAGCGTTACCATCTACACCCCACTCAGGTGTATGTAATAAACCTCCGTTTGCTAATATACCGTTTACTCTATCGTTTTGAAATGCTCTTGTACCTGGATTAGGAACATCTTTACCACCACGATACACAAATGTTTGATCAAAAGATCTATCAACTAAAGGACCACCACCAGGTGCTGCCTCTGCTAATGTCCAAGTAGGTTTAGGATGATTATCAGATACTATTCTAAGTCTATCTGTAGTTCCAGTAAAAGTTCCTGTAGTAGGTGAATTTGGATGACCTTGCCAAATTCTATTGATATCAAATGAATCAACAACATTTGGTGTTTCATCTTGAGGAATAATTTGTAATCTTAAAGGATCATATCCTTTACCTCTATCTAAAACACGAACATGAATAATTCTTCCAGAATCTGTATCAATAATTGGATATAGAAGTGCCTCTCTAGTTGGAGTTCCACAACCAGTTATTGTTAGACGTGGTGGATCAGTAGGAGAGTATCCAGATCCTCCATTCGTAACTTCAACTGCACGAACCCCAAATACTTCATCGAAGATAGGGTTAATTGTTGCACCAGTACCAGGAACAGTTCTTGTCATCTATTATGCGACTACGTTAATTTGACCAGCCATCGCTGCGTGAATTGTACACTGATAATACAATGTATTAGGAGCATCCATAGGAACAGTCCAGTAAAGAACTGAAGTTCCACTACCAGTCTGACCTGTAGTATATGGAGTTCCTGTTAGACCTTGTGTGCTTTGAATTCTAAATGGGTGTGCACCACCAGCATTGTTATCAAAAGCATATGTCATTCCTCTCATAACATATAAAGTAGGATCTGCTGTCGCAGCTGCGAAACCTGGTCCTGTAAAGTTGTAACCAGAAGCATCAGGTGCAGCTAACTCCCACCATGTAATAGGAGATCTAGTAACAGTCCAATTAGTTCCATTCCAGAATAGAGAATCACCTTGAGTAATACCAGAAACATCTGTATCAGTAAGAGCAGCAAGAGTCGTAGTTAACGATCCACTGAAGTTAACTGTGAGTGTGTCTCCAGAAACTGCTGTTGTAATATTAGTTCCACCTGCAATAGTTAAGGTATCACTTGTGCTGTCAGCAGTTGTTGAACCAGTGTCACCTGCTACGGATGCAAAAATGTTCTGTGATGCAGCACCACCACCAGTCTCATCAGCTGGTGTAAAGTTAGTTCCATTCCACTTTAAAATTTGGTTTGCAGTTGGTGCAACAGTTGTAATATCTACGTCACTTAACGCATCAATACTAGAATATTCAGTAAGAAGTTTTGCTCTAGTATCACCAACACCACCAGCTGTTATGTTGATGTTAACATATGGATTATCATCACCATCAACAGTAAAAAAGTATCCAGTGTAAGATGCAGCAGCTGGTGCATTTCCTAACGCTGTATATTCGTTTTTATATTGAATTTTTGTTGGAAAATCTACAACTCCTGTAGTTCCATTAAAAGTATTAACAATACTTCCATTATTAATTAATACATTACCAGTTCCATTTGGGTTAAGATTTATATTACCGTTGGAAGAAGATATAATAGAATTACCAGCTACATCTAGAGATGTAGTTAACGCACTATAGTCTGAAGGTAAAAATGTTGAACCATTATATCGAAGAACCTGACCACTAGCAGGGTTCGATAAAGTGATGTTCAAGTTTGTACCGTTACCAATAGCGGTATATATTTCATTAAAATTGTCGTTAATCTTGTCACCACCAGCTCTCAGGGTATCACCTGTGTTATCATTAGCTGATGATCCAAGACCTAGGGATTGTTTAGCCATTTCTTGCTACGATTTTTAGTTATTTATGGGGTTTCGGGGTCTACTAACTCTTCACCATATTGTGAAAGGTCAGGAGCAGTCCAATCATCTGGGACTGTAGTCTCAACATTGATAGCGGGATTCTGATATCCAGAACCTGCAGCACTCATTTCAACACCTGCTACCCCAACAAGTGCCTTAATATTTCCTTCAAAACCAGATATAGAATCAAGTCTAACAGTAGGTCTTGATGTATAACCAGATCCACCAGATGTAACTTGAACATTCTTAATGAATCCTGAGGTAATTACTGATTGACCAACAGCACCTTGACCAAACACAGATCCGAGATAATCGAATGTGATCAAGGAGTTAGAAGATTCAATAACAGCAACCTGTCTGTCTGCTGTCTCACCTTGAATATCAATAAAGTCACCAGGTTCGATTGGTGGAATAACTTCAGCAGCATCAACGTCTGCCTCAGAACCAACATAAGAGAATGCAACGAAGGTTGATCCAAATCTAGGAATCTCAGAGAAGATGATTCTAGAACCAACAATCTCAAAACCAACGCCTGGTTCTTGAATAACACCATTAAGAGAAACGATGATATTATTCTCAGGTCTAATAACGCTAGATTGTACACCCTCTGTAAGAGTTAGTGAGTAGAATACATCATTACGTTTCAAGTTGAATGATTGACGTAGTGAATCAAACTCAAATGATATATCATCTAACTGTCTAAGTTTACCAACATAGAATCCTGTGAACGATGCTCCAAGATCAGGTGCTTCAGTAAACTGAATAGTGTCAGAGAATGCTGTGTATGCATTAGACGCACCTGGTGGTTGTAGAATACCATTAACAAATACCAATAGATGACCTGCAGGATCTGGTAGATACTGAGTTCCATTATCTGTAGATAGTTTGAATTGTGTTTGAACACCATCAAATCCTCTAAAGGAACGTTTAACACGAGCTTTAAGTTCAACCTTACCAATAATTACAGATCCATAAGAATCTGGTCCTTTGATTCCATCTTTATCATCAAATGTTCCAACAAGATTACTGAGATATAATCTCTTATTAAGTCCAACATTACGAATATCTTGTACAAGACCAGCTGCCTGACCTGCAGTTACAGTTGCAGTCAAAACAGAACCATAACCTACAGGGAAACTTGAACCAACACCATAATCACCAACAATATCACCGTTAGTAAATGTTCCTTGATATTCTGCGATATAAATGTAATTATTATCAATATCAACTTCAGTAATGATAGCGTATGTATTTGTATCTTGAATACCAGAGTTAACTTTATAAAGTCTATTACCCTCAGCAAATACATTCAATCCACTTATAATTGAAATACCAAGTCTCTTATATCCTGTAGATGCAATTCTATCACCAACAGAAATATCAAGACCAGAGAATTTAACAACATCAAGATATGATCTAGAAGATTCTGGATAAACAACAGATGTTGATTCAAATGTTCCTACTAGAGATTCAGTATCAACTGTTAATTTACCACCAGTATTATCAGTAATTGCTGCTTCAGATTTGATGAATGATGTAGGTGTTGCAGTAGCAGCTGATGTATATCCTTTGAATGGAATATTATCAGCAAAATCACCCTTAAGATCAATAATATGAATTCTATCTTCGATTGCACTAATTTGTGCAGTTGTAGAGTTAGTAGCACCAACAATATTATCTGATACTGCCCAAGGACCTGCAGTTATACGAACATCGAGATACTTGTAGTTAGCATCTGACCAGAAACCATATACAACTCCAGTAACAGAAGGATTACCTTGTTTAGCAACAACTTCATTCATAGTATAAGGACCATCTGTGATATCACCGTCAATACGGAATCTTTGATATACTTGAACAACTTTACCAGAATTTTCAAGTATACTTTCTATTTCAGCATATTGACTACTTACAGTTCCGTAAATATAATCTGATGTAGTTAATCCACCAGAAACACCAACAGGAATGTCCCTAGTTCCATACGTCTTAGTAGGAACAGATATACCAACATTTTGTGAAACAGTTGTATAATAACTATCAACATCAAGTTGATTACGGATAATATCTAATCCATATCTAATCCATCTTTCTACAGAAACTTTAGCATAATCACTCGCTGCAGTAGAATCATAATAAGCATAGAAACCTGCATTTGGTGAAGGAGATGTAAGAGTATTATCAAGTGCTTGACTCATATATCCTTCTAATAGGTCTATGGTGTAATTCTTGATATTGTACTCAGTATTTGCATAGAATATTTGTCCACCAACTGCTGTATATGGATCAACAGCACCCTTGTTAAGTTTAGCACCCCAGAAGTATACACCAGTAGTTCCATCTCCAGTCCAAGATGCAGAACCTGTAGAACTATTGACTGTTACTTGAGTTCTAAGAGTTGAGAAACCGAAAGAGAATGTTGCTGTAATATATGCTCTATACCAACCATCACCATAAGGAATTGCACCGAAAGCATCTCCAGTAATACCGAGTTGAGGTATGAATAAAGATCCAACAGTTCCGTTAGTAAGATTTAGATCAAAGAATATATTCTGCTCACCTGCTTGACCTTGATCAAGTTGTAATTTATATCTTACAGATTGAGATCCAACTGCTTTGAAGAATATAGATGCAGTAAATGTTTGAGATACATCGCTAGTAGAACCAGTGTCAAAGGTTTCAGATGTAGAGTCAAACTTAACACCATCAGTATCAAAGGTTTCAAATGCAGTTAAGCTGAAATCTCTGTGTAAGATATGATTACCTGCTACACCACTTTGTCCAACATATTTTTCTGCAGTTGTTGTTCCATCAGGACCAGTAAAAGCATTGTCTGTTCTGGTAAGATTTGTTTCAGTCCAGTTAGTTCCAAATGCTTCTGGATTAGTCCAAAGATTAGTTCCAGAAACTTGACCTGCAATATTGCTAGTAATAGATCTTGCACTCTTAAGATACTCAACATTTGAAGGTTCAGTATACCAAGTGTATGCACTACTTACACCACCACTCGCAATAGTTCCTGTAGCACCGCTAGGAGCACTTAGAGTATTTGTTGCTACCCATGCAGTTGAAGTAAATGGTCCGACATATAGTAAATCATTTTCAGAATCCCATTCCAGTACTGTTGCAATTCCACCACCACTAGAAGTTACAATTTCACCAACAACAAAGTTAGTTCCATTTTGAGCACTTAGAGTGATTGTGTATGCGTTAGATGTTTTAGTAACATCAGTTGTAATACTATCAGATACAAAGTTATCAACTAACTCATCAACAAAGTCATCATATATCCAAGAACCGCTACCAAACTGAGCATTAACTTGGTTTCCAATTTCATTCTTATAGTAGTTTGCGTTATATTGAATATTCTTAGCAGCACTTCTAGCAATTTTCTTACCAGGTGCAATAATCTTTAATGCAATATCAATTAACTCTTTAAATCTAAACACAACAGAATTGATATCAGTAGGAGATTCAGTATCTCTGTAAGCTGCTTGTTGTGTGTATATGGCAGAGTAATTTGGTAAAACTTCGTTAGAAGTTGAAGGGTATGCATAATTCTTTGCTGCATATTCACCAAAAGTCTTGAGTAGTTCAATAGAGTGAATTCTAGCAGCGATTGATTTTTCAGCAAGAACTGTATTATTGATAGTTAAATTAGCAGTTAGATACTTCTCCATCGCTAATATAGTGGAATTGGTTCCACCTGTTTGAAGATCAGAGATAATACCTAAGAGAAGATCTTCAAGAGCATCTTGAGCAGCAGCTTCCTCACCAGCACCATATGTAAATGCATTATATGTAATACCATTAAGTGTATATTGGAAATACTGTGTTGTATATGCAGTTACTTCTTCTCTAATCCAAAGTCTGTTGAAGTAAATTCTATCAGCACCAATCGCAAAGTCATTACCTGTAGGAGCAATAATATCATTGATAGTTGTAACGAGAGTATCAATATAAGCAGTAACAGCATCAAAGTAATTAGCCACACCCGCACCAGTAACTCCCCAGTTTCCAACAATAATATTATCAGTATTTGTGTAATCTAAAGTTCCTAGAACTGCTTGTTTAGCATAGAAAGCAAGACGTTCATGAGCATAAACTGACTGGAATACTTGTAAACGAATATGTAATAACTCACCACTATTACCAATATAGAATTTAGCAGCAGTAACAGTTCCTAAGTTACCATCGTTTTCTACATCATCAGCAAGACCATCAAGAATCAATCCAAGGTCAGTCTTACAACGTAATGTTCCATCTGTACTACCACCATTCTGGTTTCTAGGCATATCCTGAGCAAGAGCTGGATATCTGCTTAACATATCAGCAGCTGCCTTATCAACGATTACAGAACGATTAGAACGAATTAATCTTGCAGAATCTCTAAATCTGTATCTAGTATCAGCATCAACTTGATTAGTATAAAGAATATCATTAGTAGTATCTTGATATGAAGAAGTAAATTCTGTATCTAAGAACGAATCAACAGTTCCACCAACAAATTCATATTTTGGTTCAACTTTAGTAACACTTGCTAAGTGATCAACAGGTGATGCAGCAGAAGCGTTTGTAATTGTATCTGTAAGAATATCAATTAAGTTACCAATAGTTGTGAATACATCTGCACAATCACTTGTTGTGTAATCAAGAACTCTTACTGCTGATTGAGTGGCAGATACAAATGTATGTGCATATTGATCATCTGCACTAGATGCACCTACATTAACTGTGATAGTTGTATTACCACCACCAACAGCTTTGACTGCAAGAACAGCGTTAGCAGCAGGATCAGTTGCTCTAGGATAAGAATGGTTGGTTGCGTTACCATCTTTAGTGCATGTAAATGTGATACCACCGATTGCAATGTCAACTCTAGATGAAGTTGTTAGTGAATGAGAACCAATGGTCAATACCATGTCACCTGTTGCAGGATCGTAAGTTGCACCAGTTGGTTGGAAATATGTGTATGTTGGATTTGAAGAATCAGTGATTGTAGTATCAGTCTTCTGTGTTAATCCATGATCACCTTGAACTGTCCATAGAGTATTACTGATGATGTACTGAAGCATATCATCAACTTTTTCATAAGCAAATAATGTTTCTTTAACAGCAGGTTCAATCTGTGCAATTTGAACTGGGTTAACAGTTCTATTAACATAGTAAGATGCAGCATCCCAGATATGATTATTTGATCCGTTACGAATATCTTGAACTATCGCATTTAATGTGTCGCGAATATCATCTTCACAGTTAATACCTTCATCACCTATAACACTATTAGCAACAGCAGATACAAATGTATGTGTATAGTTACCACCAGTGACAACTGCATTCGCTGCAGCAGATACAAAGGTGTGAGTAGAAGTATCTGATGATGTTCCTACGTTAATTGTAACTGTTCCAGTTTGTTTGATTATTGCACCTGCAGTTGCAGAAACAAATGAATGTGTAGAAGTGTCACTTGAAGTTCCAACATCGATTGTAAATGTATCAGAATCAACGATAGTTACTTCAACCCATTCTCCTCTAATAGGATCAGTCTGTCTTGGATATGTATGGTTTGTAGCATTACCATCATAAGCACAAGTAAATGTGAGTGAATTATCTGCAATTTGAACTCTATTACCGCTTACCAAATTATGAGCACTAGCAGTATTAATTGTTAGGATACCTGTTGTAGGATTATAAGACGCAGTACTAACATCCTGTGTTGTTGTTCCAACTGCAGTCACATCGATAGATGTATTGTATGCAGCGTCAGGAGTTCCAGTATTATTACTTGCTCCACCAGCAGTTCCATCTTCACCACTTGCTCTTGGATATGTCTTCTGAGTTGTCTGACCATCACCATTATAATCACAAGTAAAGGTGAATGAATTTGCAGTCAATCTAATCTGTGATCCAACAGTAATTGTATGATTTGGTATTGTCATTACGAACTCACCAGTTGCAGGTGTGTAAACCGCATTAGTTGGTTTGAAGTTAACTAATGGAGAAGTTCCTACATTGACTGTGATATTAGTAGAACTAGAAGATACGATTGGGAGAGCAACATCTTTAGATGCTGGATCTGTTGCACGAGGATATGTCTTAGTAGAAGTATTACCATCCATTGTGCAAGTAAATGATAATGCATTATCTAAAATCTTAACTCTATCTTTCTCAACAGTAATACCGTTAGGAAGAGCAGAACTGAATGTATGTGTATAGTTACCACCAGTAACTAAAGCACCTGATGTTGCCGATACAAAGGTATGTGCAGCACCATCTGAAGATGTTCCTACATTTAATGTTACTGTTGTTGCTGTGACTGATACTATTGGTATAGAAGTATTATAAGCAGGATCAGGAGTTCCAGAGTTAGCACCAGTTCCAGAAGCACGAGGATAAGTTTTTGGAGCACTTGGATCGGTTGTACAAGTAAATGTTAATGAATCAGTTACAAGTCCAACGTTTGTTCCAGCAGTCAAATTATGAGCACCAATCTCTAAAACTAATATACCAGTTGCAGGATCATATGTTGTTCCTGTTGTTGGTGTATATGTTACTTGAGGTGAAGCACCAACGTTTACCTCAAATGTATGATCAGTCACGTTAGAAACTGGTATCCATCTTCCAGCTGTAGGATCAGTCGAACGAGGATATGAATGAGTTGTAGATCCACTATCTAATGTGCAAGTGAATGTAACACCACCAACCTTAATATTGACTCTCTGACCATTCTTAAGACCATGTGCCAACTTAGTGATTACCATCACACCAGTAGCAGCGTTGTATGTTGCTGTCTGAGGAGTTATTGTTCCACCATTTACTAGATTGTTACCAGTTACTGTCATAGACAATAGACCAGTAGCAGCATCATAAGTTGCAGCAGTTGGTGTATAACGAGTTCCTAAGATTACTAACTCAGGATATCTCTGTCTCATCTGATATACAACTTCTTTCTTAATAAAATCTGTATTTGCAATGATTAGATCAGCAGCATCATAATATCTCTGTGACTTAGAAGCGAAACCTGCAGGAGTTCCAGTTAGTCTTGATGTTTCAAGAATAGCATCATTGTTAAAGTCTTCACCCTTAGTAAATGATTGTGTACCTGACCAGTCTTGTGTAAATTGCTCACCGTTAGCACCATCAAAGTGTAATAGTAGTTTTGTATTAGCATCACCTTGGAAGACCCCTAGAGGAGCAGTAAACGCACCTGTGTAGCGGTTTGTAGTTGATACTCTAAACTCATCAATATAACCTGCAAATCCATTAGCACCTGCATAATCCATACCAATTCTAATTGGTTTAGCAGCGTATGTTGTAGAGTCAGTACCTGTTCCTCTTTCTACACCATCGATGTAAATTTTAGTGGTTGTGGAAGATTTAACAACTGCAACATGATACCAAGTATTAGCAGCAAGTGTTGTTGCACCTGTTGTAACAAGATCACTACCATTTACATTCCAACGTAATTGAGCAGCATTAAGATATAAACGACCTGCAACTTCAGTAGCACTACTTGCTCTCGTATCAATAATATTTCTTTCACCTGTTAGAGATGCAGATAATGGTTTTACCCAACACTCAATAGTAAATGCTGCAGATCCAAATGCAAATTCAGCAGAAGATGGGATATTGATATACTCATCTATTGGAGATGCAACACCTACATTAACTGTAATTGTAGTTCCTGTAACTGCTGTGATTGCTTCAGCAACACCTGATGATGGGTCAGTTGAACGAGGATATGCCTTACCAGAAACATTACCATCTTGATCACATGTAAATGTAACACCACCATCAGCGATAGTTACAGTGTTTGATGTGGTCAAAGTATGAGTTCCAATCTCAAGAACCATATCACCTGTTACTGGATTGTAAGTAGTTCCAGTAGCAGCAGTAAACGATCCTGTAGCACCACCACTTGCAGTAATTGCATCAGTAACACCACTTACAAAAGTATGATCAGAAAGACCAGGTGTTAATGCTAAACATGCTTGTCCAAATTTCTTATTAGCAGTGTTGATTGTTGCTTTAGTAAATGTTGCAACATGATAATCTTCACCAGTAGATTGTGTTCTACCAATCTTACCAAGATAAATTGTGCTTCTTGCTTGATTATATCCAATAACTTCTGCTTTAGTATCTGTAGTTCTAATTACTTGACCTGCAGCAAAGAACCCATCTCCTTGTCTGTCTTTAAATGCAAGTTTTCTTACATTAACGACTTCACCAACATTAAAGTCTCCACTTGCATTACCATAATCTAACTTGTAATTACGGATAGTTTCATCTTGTTGAATAGGACCGTTGACAAGATTATCATAAGGAATTATGTAACTGTTTAGAATCTCATTATTAGGCATGTCAAAATCAAACGCAGTAGTGTTGTTTTGGAATTGTACGACACTTACAGCAGATTGAGAAATATTATCAAGAACAACGTTAGGATATGTTTGAGATGTTATTCTGTTGAATAATAGACCAAAGAATGAAGAACCTTCTGAAATATTAACCTGACTGATAAACTCTTGAGTTGCAGGATCTTGATATGCAGATGTTGCAGTAATCTGAGATACAACGCCTGATGAAGCACCAATAATATAGTCATTTAACTGGATGTCAAATAGACCAGGTGTAGACTGATATGTACCAGCAGTCTTACTTAATGTAAGATTTCCTGTGACTTGAATATCAGTTCCATATACAGGCACATCTTCTTGCTGAGATCCAGCAGCAGTTCCATTCTGTGCTCTTGTAACTCCAAGAGTTGTAGACTCACTATTTTGTGTAATAGAATCAACTCTGAATATTTCAGAACCAAACTGGTAGTTTTTGGTTACTGTAAATGTATTAAGAGGAACGACTGCATCAGCAGTAGAATTATCAGTCTTATATGCAACAACTTCAACTGAAGTTGTAGAAGGTCCTATAGTATATCTTAATTGTGCTAGAGGTGTTTCTTGACCAGTTGCTAAGTTAATTTGCTCAACAATAGCAGTGTCACCTGTAAGGTTAGTAATTGTTTCACCAAAGGCATATAATCCATTACTTGTAACATCAGTTACAGCAGCAATGTTAGCAGCAAATCCAGTAGCACCAACGTTAACAAGTTCTCCATTAACAAATGTTCCTTGTGTAATAAAACCAGAAACTACGTCTCCAACAACCTTTGTGACTGTCAATCTAGCAAGAGATACAGTACCTATTAAAGTATTACCTACTAATGGGAAGATACCACTAATATTAGTAAATGAAAGATCTTTAGTTGCAATCTGGTTTATAGTAACATTTACATATTTGATACTTGCAGGTGGTTGAGGTGGTTCAGAGAATACAATAGAATCACCTTGAATCTGGAATGATGTGCCAGGGTTTTGTGTAACACCATTCAACACAATCATTAACTGATTAGCATTAGCAACAACATTCTGTGTATTAACTGTTAGAGGGAATGAAATTCTCTCACCATCAAATAGATTGGAAATATCATCTAATCTTTGAACAACAGAGGTTAAAATATTTTCAGAAGATGTTAATCGTTTCTGTCTGAATAATACCTCTGTATTATTAAACTCAGAATAAATTGGTTCAACTAAAGCAAAGTTTTGAATATTAGGAACGATTGCTTCTCTAGCAAGTTCAACAGATTTTGTAATTGAAAAATCAGTAGCTTTGTTAGGAATAGATCCATAATCAGAAAGATTTAATTCACCAAATACTTTGAATGATGCAGGATGAACGTTCTTGATAAGAATATCTTTCCACTCACCGATAGAAACAGCAGACTTAATAGCATAAGAGAAGTCTTGATAATAGTAACTATCTTGAATTTTTTGAATAATTTCGGATGGTTTACCAACGTCATCGATAAATTGACCTGTAGTCTTGGTAATCGAACCAATTTCAAGAACACCCTTAGCAATGTTTAGATCACTAATAGTACCTGAAGACTTAGAAATAACACCAGTTACTTTTTGTCCTTCTGCAAACTCACCAGTGTAATCAACAATCTTAAGAACTCTAGGTCCGATCTGCCAACCTTGGTTAGTAGAAACATATCCTTGTGCAGTAGCAGTTTCAAGACTATCACCTTGATATACAAGTTCACCTTCAAGGAATGTAGATGTAATAACGTTTGCTGTAGCAGCACCACCAAATGATTCAGTTAATACTGTTTGTCTACCAGTACCTGCGTTAACGAAAGAAAGAGCATCACCCAATTCAGCGTTTGCAGAAGTAAGAGCAAGTTTTAATTGATCATCTTCAAGTGAGTTAGCAGTACCAGCAATCGCATAGTAAGTTGTAGACGCATTAAGACGACCAACTGCACCTGCAGCAAGAGGATAATCTGCACCCGATCCTGTATCTGTGACTGTAACAGTTACAGCAGAACCATTAGTAATACCATGTGGGAAAGCAAATTGTAATAGACCTAAGTCAAGGTTAACAACATAGTTAAACGCAGATCTAAGTGCAACTGTTGGTGTAGATGAATAACCAGCACCAGGATCTTTAACTATAATCTGATCTAACCTACCATTTCTAATTGTAGATTCAGCGACAGCACCACTTCCACCACCACCTGTAATTACAACAGTAGGTGCTTGAGAATAACCAGAACCAGGATTGGTTACTGTAATACTAGCAAGTATAGATGTGCTAGTTAATTGAGCATTAATTGGGAATGTAATCTCAGGACGTAAAGTATAGTCATGAGGATAATCATATCCAAAGTTATTATTCTTAAGTTTCTTAATCTTACCAACTTTATCACCCTTAGTGAATATAGAAGCACCAGAACCAAACGCAGGTATCACAACTTGTAGTTCTGCACCAGAACCAGTTAGACCTGCACCCAAGATACCATCAATCGCTTCAATATCAATCGTAGCAGTTGTATAACCTTTACCTGGTGATGTAACTACAACCTCACTAATTTGACCAGGAATTACTCCACCGCTATCATCAGTTCCATCAGAAACGGTAATTTGAACTACACCACCTTCTCCATCTCCACCAATAGGAACACCATTGTATACACCAACAGCATATTCAGTACCTGGTGTATTGATAGCAACACGTTCAATCTGTCTATTTGATTGAATTGAAGTAACAATAGGTAACCTTGTATAGAATCCACCAGAGTTTACAATACGAACAGCACCAATAGATCCAACTGCTTTTACAGAACTGGTTGTATAAGATGCTTGTGTAATATCAGCAGCACCCTCAGGTTCATTATTAAGAGAGAATTTAAAGGTATCTGCACCACGAGTAATAGTTTGACCAGAGGTGCTAGTAATTGTAAAGTTACCAAGATAAGGTGAATTTGTAACATCTAAGTAACTACCTTCTACGATTGGAGAATCAGTTCCTGTTCTAGAAGGATCAAAGTAATATGAAATATTAGTAACAATAGAACTATCAACTTTAAGTTTTACTGTAGGTGTAGGAACACCCTCTCCAGTAACACCAGGAGTTCCAACACGCTCAATAGAGTTGAATGAATATTCAAGTTTGTTTAAGTTATCTTTAGAGAATGATAAGTTACCACCAACCATTGATGAATGACTTAAGTCAAACAAATATTGGTGACCATTATACATTTTGATAACAGGTGATTTAACAAAGATATTAACAGTAGATGCTGATGTAGCAGGTGAAGTGACTGCTGCCTGTGGAAGTTTATATACAAATTCTTTAGAACTAATTACTCTATCAACTGGGAATGATCCATCATATTCATCATATGTTGTAGCACCAACAGTTTGAGTTGGGTTACCATCAATGAATAACATTTCACCAGCATTTAGATAGTGACTGTTTGAAGTAATAACATAAACTTCGTCACTATTAGCAACAGATGAAACTTGTAATCTCTTAGTTAGATTTGCTACTAATGTGATTTTAGTAACAGCAGTTAAATTTGTAATTTGTGCTGTAGTATATGCAGCGTTGAATGAAATATCAGAAGCAGTGATGAATACAACAGATCCAACAATAAATGGTGATCCAGTAGTTATTTCATCAATCCTAATAGAATAATCATCATCACTATGAGGTTTAAATTTAGCAAGTTCATCTAAGTTATTAGAACCACCCTCAGGATGATTATAACTATTCAAATCAATATCAAATGTACCAGGTGTTGTATTATTAACTTGTGCAAAAGTAAATCCTACAATTTCATTGACATCGTTAGGAATAGGACCAACAATACCATAAGAGGATTGCTCACTGAACTGTTCTGTGACTAATAAACCAGTGGTTGTATCATCAGTCCATGAATTATTATTAATTGCAAGATATATCTTATTATTAGTAGTATCTTGTTTTACAATATATCCAGAGTTAACAAACGTGCCAGCATCATTGTTAAGTCTTAGTTTTGCACCAGTTGTAAATCTAAATGACTGATTAAGAGTTAATTCTTGGACGTTATCAATTTTAAGAGTAGGTGTTACTTTAAAGTAATATCTGTCTTTAACAACTGCAGTAACTGAAAGTTTCTGAGAACCTGGTGAAGGGACTGTAGCAGTTCTAGAACTCCATACATCTTGTGTATATGTAAGAGTCTCAGTATCTTGAGACATTGTTGTTGTAGCATCATCAAAGTCTAAGTTTTGGAAACCTGCGTCACCTAAACTATAACCTGTAGACACTATTGTAAGTGTAGATCCAGTTACAGGACTTACATTTGCTCTAATAAATCCAACTTGTGTATTTGTTTGTAATGCTTGAGTTCCAAGTCTTGCTGCATCTGCATTTTTATCAACTTTAATACCCCAACCAGTATAGTCGATATAATCATATTGATTAAGATTAGTTGTAAACCATGCATCATCAACCCAATCAAAAGTAAATCCAAATGCACCTACAGTTGGGAATGCGGTTACATCAGAAGGAACTGTAGGAGTAATCGCTCTGTTTCTTAATCTTAAATTATCAACATAATATGTTCCTTGCTCATTAGAACGGAATTGATTTGGTGTTGTGCTTCTACCAGAAATATTACCAATGAAAAGATCTTTACCACCTAATGATGTATTTGTAATAGTACCAGTAAGTGCTTGTAAACCGTTTACATAAGCAGTAAATGTATTTCCATTTTTAACAAGAGATACAAACTGCCATGTATTGTTAGCAAACATGGTTGTTGAACCAGATTGTAACGCACTACTAGCAGAATTTAATTTAGTAGAACTATTAGTAACAGCAAGTTCTAAATGTCCAGAAGACATATCATAATATAACCAAAGTCCACCAGTTGCATCTTCAGCATCACCAATAGCAAATAATGTTTGTTGTGTCTGTGATAAAGATGTAGTTGTAGAATCTTTATACACCATCATCTCAAGAGTCCAATTATCGTTTAACTTAGTACCTAATTGAGCAGAAGTAATTTGAAGATTTGCTTGAGTCCAAGAAGTTTGACCAGTTTGATAACCGAAAATTTTAGCAACATTATCAGCATAAGTGATAGAGTTGTTTGTTGATGTAGATGTTAATGTGTAATGACCAGTAGTATCAGCATTAGATCCTGATGTGAATGGGAAAATAAACTCATTTCTGTTCCAAGATGATTGACCAAAGATATGAATGTCACCAGAAGTATCAGTAGAAAGAGTATAAGGTGTAATACCCTCTATATTCTTAAGATTGAACTGATTAGTTGTATGATTTTTAATTACACCATCATATCCAATTTTTACACTTTCAGTTGTTCTAAGACTGTCTGTAGTAGCAACTTTACCAAATGTTAAATTAAGATCACCAAAAATATCAATACTGCACTTTTGTGCCATTGTAATACTTCCACCAGAAACCAAATAGCGATAGTTCCATATTAAATCACCATCAGTATCAACTTTACCAACCCAGAAACTATCTTTAGTTGTATTATCTGATTTTAATCTAAGAGTAGAACTAATATAAACTTCTTGGAATTCATCAATACAACAAGATGTATTTAAGAATGAATATAGAGTATTTGTATATTCTTTGATCCAAGCGACTGTAATAGCACTTGTTCCAACAGTTGCTTTACCAAATGCAGCATTAACAGCAGTTGCGTTTGCAGTTGTTGCAGTTTCCATTGAGAAATAAACATCTGTGCCATTAATAATAATATCTGTAATTTTTTCAGAAGCATTTGCTGAAGCAAGTTTTCTCTTAACTGCAAAGTTACCGCTAGTATCAATAAGAGCAAGATATGCATCATAAGGAGCACCAGAGTTAGTATTAGTAAAACCACCAATAATAAATCTAGTATCAGAATATTTGTCAATAGCAGTTACATGATCTGCACGAGTTGCACCAGAAATACCTGCATATGCTTTCTGTAAATTAAGTGTCGCACTTAGACCATTTGCTGCCTCTGTGTATTTTGCAAGAATTACATCAGGGTTATATGCATCAAGAAGAGAACTATTTGGTCTGTTATTACCAACAACCCAAATGCTAGTGCCATCAACATAAAGTTTTTGGAATTCTGTGTAATAAGTTCCATCTGTACTCTCTAGTGTCTTCTCCCATTCTTTAACACCTGTTGCAGATAGTTTAGCAACAAAACCAACTTTGTTAGAACTAGCATCTTGAGTTATACCACAAATATAAACTTCTTTATCTGTATTAACAACAACGTCATTAACTTTTAGATAATTTTGATTTTCAATCTTAGAAACATAGTAATCTGCTTTCTTAAAGATTTGAGGATGTGATAAAATAACACGAGGATTCTGTGTATAACCAGATCCAGAGTTAAGAATATTAACTGTATCAATAGAACCAACACTTGTTACAACTGCTTGTAAATGACCAGATGTTCCTGCACCATCTCTAGGAACAATAGTAATTACTGGAGGAATATCACTATTATATCCAGAACCGTTTGAATTTACAACAATTTCTTCAATACCTTTAAATTGACGAACAATAAATGTTTTATTTGTATTGTTCATGATAGGTGTATAGTCAATAAAGACTGTATCACCTGCAACTAGGTTATGTGGATTAGAAGTCTTTAATACACCAAAGTTATTACCATTAACATTTTCAAATCCATATGTTAAAACACTTTCACCAACAATTCTTGAAATACGAGCAGATACACCAGTTCCATCAGTTCCAGTATTATCAAATATTAAACGGTCATCAACCTGATAGGATAAACCTGGGTTTTCAATAGTAAATCCAGTTACAGAAGCATCTTCAAATTTAGTGATAGTTTCAACTTCAATATCAACCTTAGAATCAAGTTTAACTTTAGGGAAGTAATCAAAAAGTTGTAAAGGTGATTCTTCAAAGATTTGATCAGGATCGTCAATCTCTACTTGATCAATTACACCGCTTCTATCTTCGTCTTCTATCTCGAATAGGAGTAAATCTCCATCTTCGGTAGTTAGAGCGTTTGTAGAGGCATTTGGTGCCCTCTCAACGTCAATATCAACGTTCTCGTAAGGATCACGATATCTAACAACACCAGTAGGAATATTCTGCTGAACCGCAGCTGCATCTAGATTCCAAGTATCTACAACAGAGTTAAAACTAGGACCAAGAATATATGGGAAAAGTGGGTTACCATCTTCTGTAGTGTCAATAGTAACGAAGTAACAATATCTACCTGTAGGATATTCGGGGGTTTTACAGAAACGACCATTGTACTGATCAAGATCACCTAAACTGAAAATATATTCATAATCTTCAACAAATCTACCTGCTGCTTCTGCAGTAAGGAGAGGACCAGCAGTTCTTACAGGATATGGATTTGTATTTGCATCATATACAAGTTCTGTCTTTAAACGATATGAAGTATTCAATCTCGCAACTGAAGAGTTTTGATCAGTAGGATCGGAGTAACCATAAGGACCGTAAATTGGGTTACCATCAAATGCCCATCCAATAATAGGTGAATGAACTAATTGATCTTCCTGTTCTTTAATTTGTTGTTGTGTATTTTTAAATAAGTTGTCACCAAGAATATATCTTAAGGTTTGAGGATTAGATGGGTGTGCATATTCTCCACCATACTGTGCATTAAACCCTTCAAATACTCCACCCTTAGCAGCATCTAAAGTAGATGTCTCTTGTAAATTATATGTCCATTCAAATACATTAGGACTAAACGCAGCATCTTGACCAACCGATGTTAAATTAATAATAGTTGTTCCTTGTGTATATCCAATACCTCTGTTAACAATAGTAATACCAGTAACTCTACCTGCATTCTCACCATCAACGTCAATAGTTGCTCTTGCAACAGCACCAAAACCTTCACCTTGAATACCAATAGTAGGAGCAGTAGTATATCCAGAACCTGCAGAGATAATAGCGATAGAAATAATACGACCATTCTGTACAATCGCTTGTGCTACAGCACCAGAACCAGAACTCAGAACAACACTAGGTTTAGATGTATAAGAAGCACCACCATTAGTTACAGCAATAGATTGAATAGGACCTCTAACATTTGCTGTGCCTGTTGCACCAGCTCCTCCACCACCAACAATCGTAATTGAAGGTTGTGATGTATATCCTGTTCCACCATCATTGATTAAAATTCTAGATACAACACCTTTAGTGATAATTGCAGTTGCAGCAGCACCAGAACCGCCTCCACCAACAATAGAGACTAGAGGAGAAGATGTATACCCAGAACCGCTTGCTGTGACTGTGATCTCAGAGATTGATCCATTAACAACTACAGAAGCAGTTGCTCCAGTTCCACTACCGCCAGAAATGGTAATAGTTGGAGGAGATGCAGCATCATATCCAGAACCTGCATTTGTAATACCAATAGAAGTTACAGCACCAAATGTTTTCTTAATACTAGACTTATAAGACCAAATTGAAACACCATTTACCCAAGTTCCAATCGGACCAGGATTGATACTGCTTTTTGTAGATATAGTAACAGGTGTAAGAGGAAATCTGTTTAATTTACGTTGGTTACCAGGAAGAAGAGCCGAACCAGGAAAAGGACCTATTTTATAGTTGGGTATACCTGTAGATGCAACATAAACATATGATGTATTGAAGAAAGAGTTTTGAACATTAGTTGTATAAGGTCCAATAGAATTTAATACTGGTGTATCATCAGATTTACCTTTATTCAAGTCAACAGATACAAGAATATTTCCCTGAGGAACAACTGTTGCGGGTTGAGGTAATTGATACTGGAATACAGTTGTAGTGTCTCTAGATGTTACTTCAAAAGTTCCGTTAAAGATAATTGGGTTAGCACCATAAATTGTAACCTGATCTCCAACTAAAAGACCATGTGGATTAGAACAAGTTACAGTTGCAGACTGATTATTAACACCACCATATGTAATACTGGTTACTGCGATTAACTTTTTAACATTATACAACCAAGTTGTTAACTCAGGAGAGATTCCTGTTCCACCTAATTTAGAAACAGTTAATTTATCGCCTGGTAAGTAATATGAACCAGTATCAGTTAATGTTGTCTGTTGTGCGTCAACAATACCAACAACTTTTAAAATAACCTCTTGGGGAGTTCCTTTATTAACAAAAACTTGGAAACTAGACGCTACTTCTGTAGCAGAGTCCCAATCTTCTACAATACCGTTTACAGAACGAGTACACTCAATAAACTGGTTTAATGATTTTTCTTTATATTGAACAACTTCACTTCCACCAATAATAAACTCACCATTTCTCTCTGGCCAACCAATAGTAGAGTCAACAGTAATAATTGACTCAGTTGTATTAAGAGGTTCTGCTAATTTTGTTTTATAAGGAACAACAAACGTTCCAGTGATAGTTTCTTCTGATAATACTAATTCAAAGATTTCTACATCAGAAGTTTTAATAGAAATATAGTTTTCAACTAAAGCACTCGCTGCTTTAATATTAGGATCTGCAATATCTGGATCTTGAGTCAATAAACCATCTCTGATGTCAACAGGATTTCCACTAACTAAAGTTGCACGCAAAATAGTGTCAATAGACCATGTTGCAGCAGATGGTTTAATAATTTGGTCTTTAGGATAAGATATACTTACTTGCTCACCATAAAGCAACTTAAACAAATAACTGATACTAAAGGAGGTTCCTTTAGCCATGTAGAAGTCTTTAATTGTCTTAATTGATGTTCTTACATCAATTTTCTTGTAATCTAGTTCTGGAACGTCAGGTAAATACTGTTCTGTGTATTTGTCTAATATTCTTTTAACAAATAGTGCATCAAGACATTTTACAGATGCATCTATAGCACCAGTTGCTGCAACAGTGTTATTTGTGAATACTGCATTACCATCTTCAGTATATGAAGTAATTCCACTTGCTGCTCTAGCACAACCAATAAATTTTGCTTTACTATATCCCTTTCCTTTTTGATTTACTGTAAAACCAGTAACTTCATTCAAACCTATCTCAGCAGATGCTTTTGCTTGTGGAGGACTTTGAATTACAACTTTAGGAGGTGCTGCTTGACTATATCCAGTACCGAAAGCAGTTACGTTAATATCAGTAATCTGACCATTAAATATAGCAGCAGTTGCAGTTGCTCCAGTTCCACCTGCATAGTTTCCAGTTCCATCAGTTCTACTATCAACAATATAAACAGAAGGAATATCATCAAATCCACTACCACCATTTAAAAGTTCAATTCCAATAACTCTTCCATCATTATCAACTTTAGTTTCAAGAACTTGAGCACCTACAGGATCTATTACAGCAATTCTAGGAGTAGTTTCATATCCTTGACCTGCGTTAAGAATATTGATTGATGTAATTACACCATTGGTCAAAACTGCTTCTAAAGCTGCCTTAATACCATTAGTTCCAGTAGGTTCATCAATATAAATGCTAGGAACAGTAGTATATCCAAATCCACCATTAGTGATCGGAATACTTCCTACTACTTGACCATTTACAATAGGACAGGTGCCTAGTACAGCACCGCCTGGTTGCCTAAAAGTGATTCTAGGGGTAAATGTATACCCAGAACCAGAAGTAACAACTTCTAACCCTGATACAGCACCATTAGTTACAGTTGCTTTTAATACTGCTGCTGTAGAACCTGGTTTAGTTGGAGTTTGAACTTGAACAACGGGAGGGTTAGTATCGCTATAACCTTTACCACCATCAATTAATGATAATGTCTTAATACCATTAACTAAACTACTTACCGATGCACCACTACCTGCATCAGAGTTTACAGATACTTGAGGAGGGTATTCAAATCTATAATTACTACCACTCGCATTTATAGAAACGCTAGTTAACTGTCCAGTATTATCAACACGAGAATATCCAACAGCACCAGAACCAAATGAAGGTATAGGTGCTTCAATAGAGTATAGAGATAAGAAACGACCATTTAAAGGTGCAGTTAAGAATATAAACTGATCACCATCAAGGAAAAAGTCAACCTTTGGAACTAAAAGACGATTATCATAAACTGCAAGAATATATTCATCTGCTACTGGTTCATATCTAACACCATTTCTTGTTACAGTAAATTGTGACTTACCTCCACCAAATCCACCAGATAAATTATCAATACCTACGATTGGATTTTCTACAAAACCACTTAAGTACGTAATATAAGTCGAAGAAGAGTCATCTGCAGGTATTCTTGTTCTAGGTGCAGTAGCAAAGACAATTTGTGTTCCAGAAACTGTATAATCAACATTTGGAACTAATACTTGACCATATAAAGATACAATAAGATGTTGTGCTGAAGGTGCAGCAATAGGACTGTCTTGAGAGGTTAAATTAAAAGAAACTGTAGAACTATCAAAAGAATCAATAGGACTTGCAAGATTTGTCCACTTTAATTTTACTTGTTCATATGAAATACCAGGACTCAATGCAATATTTGGTGCATGAGTTGTTTTTTCGTAATATATTACTTCATTACCAATTAATACTGATCCATCATTCTCTAAAAACTGATCTACACTCTCTACAACAATTTCATCATCAGTTGCAGTAAATGCTTCTACTACTTTTGTAGCACCATCCAATACATCGATGTTAAGTTTATCGATATCGAGGTATTGTAAAAATTCGTTGAGAATATTTTGTCCGAGACCTGTTTTCTCTTGAGAACGATAGTAATACTCAATAAATTTATTGAATAATGGATAATCGTTCTCAATAAAGGCAGGTGACTGTTTTACAATCGACTGTGAGACTTTATTGATATTCATCTACGCTTAGAAGCAGGATGTGTCGGTTAAATTGCCAGCATTTCCAATATCTGCTACAGTTAATGTTGTAGGTGTAGTATTGAATACTGCAGGTGTCAAACTATTTAGTGGGATAGTAGGAGGTGGAGTAGAACCAAGTGGAACTACTGTTACTTCTGGATTGATAACATTAATAATTGTGCCTGGTGTTGAAGCAGGTACTGTAGAAACGTTAGCAGGAATAAACAGAACGGGGATTGCTAAATCTGTTGGAAGTAATGCTGAATCAGTAACAGAACCAGCACCTGTTGTGGCATCTGTAATTGTTACACCTGATGTTGGATTATTTACACCAGCACCAATAATAGCAATAGGACCAAAGCAGATTTCACCAGTGGTGTAATTTACTGTACCAGCAGCATTATTTGTGTAAACTTTCTTATTACCAGTATTATAGAAGGTTCTTAAATTACCAAATCCATCATCTTCAAACTGTTGATCGATGCCAGGTCTATCAGCAGTCCTAAATGTTCCAGATAAAAGGATTGGTTCCTTCTTACAAGCAGTTCCATCATTATTACTAGGATTACTATCATATAGTGCACCACCAGTAGCAATACAGTAAGTATTAGTCTGATTTGTAACTGGTCTAATGTATCTTAACAATGAAAGTTGAATTGACACGTCAGTGACAGAATTATCAGAAAGAGTAACCGCTTTTTCAAAATCTCCAGATCTAAATGTGGAGTTAAAATTGTTAATTTGAGTTTGTGTTGCCCAATCATTAATACCATTCTGAATATTAGTCTTAATGTCAGAAGTATTTGTTGCAGTAGCAGTATCGTACTGTGCAAACACTTTTAAGTAGATATAAATGTCTTCTGGATCAATAATAACAGGATCAATCGATGCCATTGCATATTTTCTTAAATCTGAAGCAATAGTTTTCTTAGTTGCGTCATTTAGAAGAGATCCTGTCTTAGTTTTGATTGCAATATAAACTTTTCCATATACAGGAGGATTTAAAGTGTCACCACCATATGCAACTACAGAATCAGCGTTAGAATACACTCTTTTTGTAATTAGAGCATAGTCTTGTGCAGTTACAGCACGATATTGTGCAGAGTAGTATCTTGGTGCATTATATTTGATAGATTCTACACTTTCTGCAGCAGAACCTAGTTGAGAACGATCTTTTACAGTTACTGTAACATTTGAAGGTGAATATGAAACATTATTTGAATCAGTAATTTGTCCTATGAAAGAAAAACTGCTAACTTCGTTCGCTTCTGCACCTGCAGTTACCAAATACTCTAATTGAACGATTTCACCATCATTAAGTGCTCTACCTGCTGTGTTATCACCAAACTTAACTTCATAACGCATGTCTTCCCCTTCAGAAATGAAGTATGCACGAGTTGCTGCAGTTAAGTCAGTAATTGTATCTACACGACTGTATAAGTCGGAGCTTGTAGATGATTCATTTTGTTTTACTCGAACTGTTAAGGTTGCAATATCAGCATCTTCTGAAGGAATCTTATAAACCTGTGATGAGAAGGTATTTACAGTGTATGAGAAGTTTACAATACTACCTTCACTAATCATTACGTTATCAAACTCAGCAATACCAGTAGTAACGTTGACTGTAGATGTGACTGACTCTAAAATATTGAAAACGTAGTTGCCACCAGTTGCAACTGCACCTTTAGCAAGAGTTACGCTTGAAGGATACACTCCATTTGCTGCATTTGTCTGTACAGACAGTTTTAGACACCCTTTTGCCGAAACAATAGAGCGTGGAACGTAATTTAACAGTTTTGCGATATTAACAATATTGTCTCTAACAGTTGCCGATGGCAAAAATGCCTCATTCATCGACATATTGGCATTAAAAGCACTATAATAGCTGTTATAAGCTAAAGTATCGATCAGATAGGATAATGAAGATCCTTCAAAGTCATAATCGGTAAATTCTGACCTTGTTCTGAGGTATGATTTGATCGAGGCTTTGATATCCTCGAAATTTAATGCTGTTAGGTTATTTGGTTGCATTATTCTGGTCTCTTAAGAACGAACTCAATAGTTTCTACGGTTGGCAGTCCCACAATTTTGTATACAACCTCTACATTAAAACTGTTGTTAACAAAATTCATTCTAACATTCACCCTAGCGAGTGTTACTCTAGGTTCATACTGTTCAATGGTATTTACTACCTCTTGTCGAACAGCATCAGCAGTAAAATTATCAAGTGGTTCAAATAAGAGTTCGGAAATACGAGATCCGATAGAAGGTTGAAAAGGTTTCTCACCAGGAACTGTTAAAATTAAGTTCCTAATAGATTGTTTAATAGCATTGTCATTTATCACAGCAGCAACGTCCTTTGTGTTTGCATTCAAGCGAAAATTCATCCCAACATCTTTAAATGATCGAGATTTCTTAAAAGAAGTGCCAGTTACGGGTTTTAATGCCATTAGTACAGGAAGTGTCCTGTATTATTTAGCGACCTTGACCCCGATATCTCTTTTTTCTTTTATTTGAAGAGGTTGCACTATATTTTGTGTGCTGTCCACGTCCTTGACGTGTCTTTTTCGGTTTAGTTTCAACAGTTGGTATACCATTGTTAAATCTAGTTGCCATAATTAAACTCCAACAAATACATTAGGTGAACATCCTGTTACTCTAGAGTTACAGGGGAATGCGGGTGTATTATCACCCAGTGGGTCTCCGAACCTACCTGCTCGACGACCATTAATGAAAACAGTCTTACTCGTAGCAAGAAGTTTTCTAGAATGACCTACAGCTGCTTCTCTACCACCTGCAGTTCCTATGGTGCACCACCAGGCAGGTGTATTACGCACTGTAATACATTTAAACCCAACAGACGTTGTTGTGTGCTGTGTGGGTGTAGGATGAGGTATGAGAATATCTTGATCAATAATTGGTAGTTGACCATTGATAATAACAGTTCTTAGATAAGGTCCCGCAGGTAATTGAGGATGCGGTGGCCAGATGGTTGTAGCATCCATAGCATTCACGGATCTAGGAACAACTGTAGGACTAAGTGATGGATGTGGACAATTAGGTAGCACACCACCACCTAAGCCAGGATGATGCGATGCACCAACCCCGACTCCGTGACCACTGTCACTACCCATATAGAGTGCTGCTCCTGTACCTGCTGCCATTACGTTATCTGGAAAGGATTACCGTATGCTTCTCCCGCATCTGCTGCTTGAACCGCAGCTGAACTTAAATCATGGAACATTCGCAAACTTCCGCTTGCACTCCATGCTTTACAACCTGATCCTAAAAGACCTGACATAGTATAGTTCGTAGTTACTGTTCCTCCGCTACCATCACTGCTTGTTGAACTTGATGTTCCGCTTGGTGCATTACATGTAAAATGAGCACATCCCGTATTGACGGGATTCATAGACAACGTTACATTCAGTGTGGTTTCTTTTGCGGTATCCGCACGGTATTGTGTCATAAAGTATTTAGTGTTGCTTGACGCAGCAGGTAATTCAGTAAAAGACCCTTGTACTGTCTCAACAAAACTCTCTTTGACGTTATTTACCTCTGGAATAGAGGTTTGTGTAATGTCATCTATTGATTGAGAACGTTCCGCTTGTGTTCTTGCAAGCTCTTCTATCAAAACTTGCTTCAATGATGAGTCAATATACGCATCTTTGTCTAAAAAGTTAAGATCATACTTCGCTTCTACTACTTCACGCATACTATTAGTCGCTCTAGAGGAGTATTTACGCTGAGGCATGATAGAAACACGTCTTCTATCGTTATCTAACTTAATTTCGATTGTGGGTTCACGGGTTGTAGTGGTATCTGACTGTAAAACTTGTTGATATGCATCATCTAACGACTGAATATCCGCACTTGACATTTCTGGAGCAACAACATTCGCTCCTTTACCCGCATTTGCCTTATTTTCAGTAATTATTTGTTCTAAAGTGCTCGGAGTAATGCCTAATTCAAGTAATCTGTTGTAAGTAGTCGGATCTAACGCTTGCATAAAGGATGTATCGACTTCATTATACTCTGGTTTTGGAAAAGAGGTCATTAATTCTTCATTTAGACGACTAAATTGACTATCATACGCAGAATTTGTAAAAGTTTCCGTTTTTTTCTTGTAATTATTGCGAATCCAAAGTTGAGGAAGGTTATTTTCGTCATATCCGCTACCTCCGTTCTTAATTTCTATTGCAGATAGTACACCTGCACTAAAAGTTGCCTTAACTTCTGCCTGTCTTCCCGAATCAATGATAGGAGGAGTGATAATTACGTCTGGTTCTTCTGTTAATTGGTTCCAACCAGTGCCTCCGTTGTTAATTGTAGCACCTGTAACACGTCCATTTGTGATTTCAAGGGTTACATCAGGTTGTTTTATACTATTAAAGATGTCAGGTGCACTTGAATCGATGTCTGCAGTTACAAATTGCATGGATTTATCGGAAAATTCATACTTTCCAACTAAAATAGCACGATCCGCTATACCTTTACCTGCTACTGCAGTAATTTGATGTGCTCTATTAGACGTATATTGAGTATCTTTTGTAAAATTACTACCATTCCCGTCAATATATGCTACATGATAAGGGAAATTACCCTCTGACATGTGGAAAACGCGGGTGATGGTGTGTCCATTGATAGTATCACCAGTCCTTAACACGTCAAAACCTGATACACTGGACGTAGTATCAACAGCACCGACTGCTGTAATCTTCAAATTGACTGTTAAAGTGCTTGTTGTAGTGTCTGGATGTGTATGTGTGTAACTTAGAGTGAACGTATCGTTAACATTATATGCAGTACCAGGTGATAATATCTCTGTAACCTCCCATTCAGTCCCCGTAAAAGCGACCGTAGACCCCGACTCGTCTACAATAGGTCGTATTCTCACCTTTAATCGGAGTCCTGTGGTCGCTCCCGACCCATTGATTTCGTAGATAGTAAAGTCATCAAGCGTCTCGTCCCCACTTTGCCACGGATTTTGTGTCGAAGTATACGGAATGCCATCCTCAGTGGTCTGATTCCATGCATCAGCGTAAGTTACCCCATCGTAAGAGAAACTAAAGTCAGTTACTCCGTTAGGTAATTGAGAAGATAATGCATCATAACTGAATGCCACCTTATTACTTGTGGATCCAAACCCGAACAGCGACGGATGAGGGCAGTCTGGATCGCCAGTATAATCATTATTACAAGTATATGAGAGTGTTGTGGTTGCAGGTGTACAAGTAAAACCAGAACAAGGGTAACAATTAGAAGAAGTTGCTACGTTACCATCATTACTTCCACCACTTGTAGTTCCTACACCATCCTCAATATGAAAACAAGGTATACCTACTACTCCTCCTTTATCTGAAGTATCGTATAAGTATGCAAAGAATCGATCAGAATAGGCAAAATCAAATGAAAGTTGAGTGGGATAGTGATCAAATATTATTTTTGAGTTTGGTTGGTTACTGCAAGGGTTATCTAATTCAATCTTACCACATTTAGATGCTGCAACCGTATTAGTTCCAACAGTAGAATCATACATTACAAAGTTTGCCTCTCTACTAGGCACATTGTGACTGCCTGATCGGATAGGACTTTGAGGATATTCTGTATAAGTAAACGTTACACCACCTGATTTGGGATCATATGCATTACATGAATCATCACTGAGAGTACCATTACTGGTTCCTCCTACACATCCTCCATTTGATAGTCCTGTTTTACATCCCATGTTCTTCTAGGTTGTCTAATCTTTCGTAAATGAAATCTAAGTTTTGTTTAAGAGTCATATAATCTGTCTCACCTTCTGGTTTATAAAGAGTCTTATCTGGTGTAGGAATCTCTTGAACGTAAGTTTCCAATGCGTCTAGACGCTTACCAATGACAATTAAACACTCATTAAGAGTATTTAATGCTTCTGCTAGTTGTTTTTCATCCATAATGTTGTAAAATTCATTTTGTATACATACACTGTATGGTTTCTCCGAAAGTTGTAATTAATATTTTAGTCAATCGCCTTTTTCAATATAATACTGTTACCTTCATCACCTAACTCAAACTGTAACTCTGTCTGAACGTTCCAACCTAACTCTTCACAGATTTCATAAGGTATTGTTAATATAAGATCTCCATAATCATCCTCATCGAGTTTAGTTGTGAAACGGTGTGACATAAGTATTACATACGATTAATTTGGTGGTAAGATGGTGTCGGATTTCTACGCTTCCAATCTGTCCATAACGTATATAGCGTTTCCTTAGTCTCTACATTAAGAACGGACGCTGCATGGTCTGCACATTCGTACATACGATTATCTAAGAGACCCTCATAGCGAATCAACTGCTCGATACACCATACTCTTCGATCTTGTCTGCTGAGTTTTTCTTCTGGAGGCATTTTTTTTCTCGGAAATTTTTTTTAATTGCGAATAATATATCTATCGCTTTGGGGAACCTTTGTAGGTTAGGGTAGTGGCCGATTTTAATTTAACGGGGGGCTAAATAACTGCCATTCCCAAAATAAGACTGTGATAAGACTGTGAGATTACTAGAACATAAAAAAATGGGGTTGTTATACCCCATTATGACATATTTGTGTGAGTGTGTCAAGTTAGTCGATTGCTAACTCCATACCGCTAACAAAATCCTCTTTAACATTCTTATAAGATACGAACCACTCGTAATTCTTTTGAAAAACTCTCATACCGTAAGAAAATTCATCAAGTAATGCGTTTAACCTTGACTTAGTTGTATTAGACTGCCAACCGCCATCTTTAATGATAATTGAATGATCTTTAACTGTTGCTATATGATTGCCATGTAAATAAACATCTGCTTCATTATCAAAACCGTGCCTTACTGCTGTATTAGATGATGAGAAATTTTTGCCTGTTCTGATTGCTCTGTTCATGTCTCTTTCAATTTTTCTCATTTGGGTTTCCCTCTGTGTTGTTATATTAATTATAGCAATATGGCAACCTAATGGAAGTCCTCTTGTGACACTTGTTGTACTGGCACAACGTCCCAACTATATCCGATTGACTTGATATAATCAAAAACTGATACGTCTTTATTTTTTCTTATTCTCCACTCGTCTCGATCTACTCTAAAATCATGTATAAAAGTTTGTAATTCATATATGCTTTTAAACTGTCCTAACAGTTCATGCTTTTCATTATAGAGTGAGT
>VTLG01000508.1_pt1 | contig 74062 bp, 57 predicted proteins | sample 4694571 | NCBI WGS metagenome assembly VTLG01 (sample SAMN12604809, study PRJNA352737) | marine metagenome | biome: ENVO:00000447; feature: ENVO:00000209|ENVO:00000569|ENVO:01000036; material: ENVO:00002151; isolation source: viral sequences binned using virsorter ...
AGGTGTGTCTGAATCATATAGTAATGATGAAACTGTGTTGATGTAAAATCAAACAGATCATTCAAACGTAACTGATACCTAATATCAAACATATTTGCAGTACCTTTATCTTGGAAGGTAAAGATACCATTAACAGCCCTGATATGATCAGGCATCTGTAAATAATTTGACTGTTGTTTAAAAACAGTACCTGTACTACCTGCTTGATCAGTGTCACTACCAGTTTCCTCAATATCTGCTTGGAACCTTGTTAAGTCTTCAGCAGTAAATTGATGCTTCATATACATCTTTTCAGATCCACCAAAGTGAAACTCTTGAAATTTCTCAATGGTATAATCTAGAGCATCATCAGCTTGATCATCGGAAATATTAATTTCCAACACAGGCTTACCCAATCTACGTAGGGCGTACTCCTTGAGAGTTGCTTTTGAATTTGGTTGTGCCATTTAATTATCTTGATAGAGCAGCGAGTGCAGCCTTAAGTTGTGCAACGGTTGTTATACCAGCGTCATTACCAATAGCATTCAATTCAGTGTAGATACTATCAATGTCAGTATCATTGGTTCCTGCCTGTGTACCTTGAGCAGCGGTAGCAAATGTACCTGATGCCTGAGTCGCAGCAGTACCTAAACCAAGAGTGGTTCTAGCAGTAGCAGCATCAGAATCATCAATCAGAGTGCCACCGAAGGTGCTAACAGCAGACGCAGCGAGTGCGTTGTCAGCAGTGGTACCTTGTGCAGCAGTAGCAAAGTCTCCTGTAGCAGCGACAGCAGCAGTGCCTAAACCAATAGTGGTTCTGACAGCAGCAGCGTCTGCGTCATCAATGATAGTTGCACCAAAGGCAGATACACCTGAAGCAGCGAAAGCAGCATCAGCAGTAGCACCCTGTGCAGCAGTAGCGAATGCTCCAGATGCTTCAGTAGCAGCAGTGCCAAGTCCAAGTGTGGTTCTGGCAGTAGCAGCGTCTGCGTCATCTACTAGGGTTGCACCATATGCACTAACAGCAGAAGATGCAAGTTTCGTTTCTACAGCAGTCTCAAGATCTTGTAATGCACCCTTAGTGGTCTCACTATCAGCGATAGTAGATCCTGTGAAGGTGCCAAGATCATCAGATGCAGCAGATACACCAGTCAATGTGATGAGGTGATCTACATCTAAGGATGCCTTAGTGGACTTGGTGATACTGAATACACCAGTACTTGAGTTATAATTAAGATCTCCACTAGCAGAAACGTGTCCACGAGTTCTTGCAGCAGTGGTAAACAGATTAGTGCTTCCCTCTGTTACATTGTCTGTGTCAATATCTGCTTGTGTTACAGATAGAGCACCCGAACCATCGTGTGTAATACCTGTACCATATGTGAAGTGAGTTCTAGTTCTAGCAGCAGTTGTAAAGAGGTTAGTAGAACCTTCAGTTACATTGTCTGTGTCTATGTCTGCCTGTGTGACAGATAGTTGTCCACCACCAGACAACGCAATACCCGTTCCGTAGGTAAAGTGTGTCCTTGATCGAGCAGCAGTGGTGAACAGGTTAGTGCTACCTTCAGTTACGTTATCAGTATCAATATCTGCTTGTGTAACTGTTAGTGTATAGGTGTTAGCAGCGTCATCATAGACCTTAGTAATACCTGTACCAGCGGTAAACAAGTTATTAACCCTGTCATCTACACGTTCATCAGTGAAGTAAAGATTAGTAGAACCTTCAGTCAATGCGTCAGTATTATGGTTACTGATGTCACCAACCTGTGACTGACCATAAGTAATGGTTCCAGTAATGTTCATATTACCTTGAACTTCAAAGTTCGTGGTAGATAGGAAGTTACTTACAGATAGAGTGTTAGAGAATGGGTTGTAGGTAAGGTTAGCAGAGTCAGTATATACTCCAGCATTACCAGTGTTCGCACCCATAAATGCAGGGTAGAACAGAGTGTTGTTGTTAGTGTTAGTAACGTTAACCTGAGTTGCAGTATCAGCGTTACCTGTTAGAGCACCAGTTACATTACCTGTAATCTGACCCGTGACTCCTAGGGTTCCACCCAAGGTTACAGCGTCATCAACATTAAGTGTTCCTTTGATATCTGTGTTACCAGATGCAGCAAGGATAGATGCTTTAACTCCACCAGCACCACCAACAGAGAAGTTACCACCAACGAATGCTTTCTTAGCAACTGACAAACCACCATCAGTGGAGACAGATGCAAGAGCATCATTATAAGCAGAGGAATCTGTTGTATTATCTGCTTGGACTAAACCTGCGAATGTTGCAGCACCTGCTGTTACATCAATACCAGCATTGAAATCTGCATTACCATCAACGTTCAGAGTTGAATCGAAGTCAACTGCGTTAGCTACTCCTAGAGTACCTTCAGTAGTTGTGTTACCTGTTGCAGCAGCAACTTGGAACTTCGTACCGTTAACGTTAAATGAACCAGTTAGGTTCAGGGTTGATTGAAGTGCAGCAACACCAGATGCTGTGATAGCAGCAAAGTTAGATGCTTGAGTTACTCCAAGAGTACCAGCGATTAATGTGTTACCTGTAGGACCATCAACGGTGACATTTCCAGCACCTACATCAAGGTCATCTCCAATCCAAACTTTCTTAGTTACTGCTAAACCACCAGCGGTGTAAAGAGAAGCAGTATTATCTGTAGCACTTGTAGAATCTTCAGTACTATTTGCACGAACAACTTCAACGAAGTTAGTTACACCTTCTACATCAAGAGTTCCATCTAATTGTGAGTTACCATAAACTCTAAGTATCCCACCAACAGCAGCGTTCTTAGTAATAGAAGCACCACCAGATAATCTTAGAGCACCATCATTAGCAAAGGTGCCTGTAACTCCTGCCTGTGTTGTGCTTGTATTAGTAATATTTCCAGTAACACCAAGTGTTGATGTTACATTGGTTGCCTCATCTACGTCTAATGTTCCATCAATTACTGTATTACCAGTAGCAGCGGCAACTGTAAACTTGGTAGAGTTAATATCAAAGTCTCCAAGAACAGTACCAGTACCACTGACTGTCAAGTTAGATCCTGCTCCAGTTATATTGACTGAAGAAGATAGTGTTGAAATACCAGAAACACCAAATGTTCCTGCTACAGTTGTGTTACCTGTTGCTTCTGCGACTGTAAACTTATTACTATTAACTGCAAAATTATTTGTGACATCTAAGGTTCCTGTGATAGCAACGTTACCACCAAATGATCCATCATCGGTTACTACGAGATCATCACCCACATATAGATCAAGACCAATACCAGCACCACCACCGACAATGAGAGCACCACTTGAAGCAGTAGTTGCAGCAGTGGTATCAAAAAGCTTAATGCTACCTGCATCAATACCTGAGCGAGTACCAGAGAATACTTCAGCACTGTTAGTAGCATTGTCATAAACAGCGAACCTAGATGCTGAATCATCCCATCCGAAGAATCCAATCTTAGCAGCAGAATCATAGTATCTAAATTCTATACCACGGTCTTTATTATCATCTGATACTGGAGCAGTGTCTCCACCCAGTGTCATCACGGGGTCATCTAACTGAGTAACAGTTGTATTGAATGTTGTTGTAGTACCGTTAACTGTGAGGTCTCCTTCTACAGTAGCGGATCCACCTACATTCAAATCTTGTCCAGCAGCAAGAGTTACGGGGGAATTAAACTGAGTAGTTGCCTCAACCGTTAGAGCATCGCCTGTAGCGTCACCAATAGTTGTTTGTGATCCATTGATAGCAACTTCACGATTGAATGTTGCATCACCGTGAACGGTTAATGTACCAGCAGCATTAGTACCAGCACCATTACGTCCAATAATAGTGTTACCTACATTGTTTACAGCGAACTCAATGTTATCTGTGGTTGCTTTCTTACCAACGTATAGGTTGTCACCAATATGAAGGTCAGTTGCTATACCAGCACCACCAAATGATCTAAAGTTAGAATCATTATCCTGTGCGAATGATGGTGTCTTAGCTGATGTAACACCAGTTCTGAATTTATATCTTACCCTTAAGTAGTTCTGTGTGTTGAATGTTTCAGTAGAACCTAAGTCTTTCTCATTGATAGTACCGTTAACGTACAGGTCATTAGCAAAGAGAACATCTCCAGCAACATAACCACCACCGTCTACTCGTAAAGCACCGTAGTCAGTAGAACCAATTACATAGTTGTTACTACCATCAGTGGTAATTGTAGGTGTGTCTGTAGATTCAAAGTGAATAAGACTTGCTACATTTAGAGTACCTTCAATATCTGTGTTACCAGATGTACTTTGTACAACAAATCTATCAGCAGATCCATTGTTTAACTTAAGTGTCTTACCAGTTGTATCAATGATAATGTCATTATGTGATGTTGTGACACCATCTATTTCAACGTCTGCGTTAAGGTCTGCCTTACCATCCACATTGAGGGTTGTATCAAAGTCAGCACCTTGCTTGACGTTAAGCGTCCCCTCAGTAATTGTATTACCATTATCGGAATCGATACTGAACTGAGTGTTGCCAGCAGCATTCTTAACTGCAAATTCTTTAGCGTCTGCTTGTACATAGAGATTGTCGGTTACAGTTGATTCAAGTTGAACATCAAGAGTACCTTCAATTACAGTGTTACCATTATCAGTATCAACTGTAAACTTATCTACTCCACCAGCAGTCTGTATATTAAATGACTTGTTGTCTGCTTTGATTATTACATTATTATTAACTTCTGATTGTCCAGCGATGGTAACTGTACCACCTACGTGAGCATTCTGAGAAAGACCTAAACCACCAGTTACTACTAGAGTTCCCGATGTTGTGGAAGTTGATCCTGTGTTTGTTGTGAGTCTGAGGTTGCCAGCAATGAGAGGAGCGTCAGTGCCAGTGAAAACTTCAGAGGTGTTAGTGGCGTTCGTGAGGAACCTAAACCCGCCAGTGCCAGACCATATGTTAGCGTCCGTGTAATCTTCGTCATACCCATAGAAACCTACCCTCGCTTGTGAATCATAATAAGAGAACTCAATACCACGATCCTTACTATCATCTGAACCTGGAGCTGAGTCTCCACCAAGTACAAATATAGGATCATCAATAGTTACTACAGTACTATTAACTGTAGTTGTAGTACCATCAACTTGGAGGTTACCACGAACTTGAAGTGTTCCAGATGCAGTATCATCATCACCTGGATCCAAGATCATAGTAGCAGCAGTGCTACTTAAAGTGTCATCTTGGAACTGGAATCCTTCTACATTAACACGATTAGATACGTTAGTAGCAGAGATTGTAATATCTTCGTCTGCTGTAATGTTAATACTAGCAGTACCTGCACCTGCGTTCTCTGAGATAATATCCAGAGTCCTATCAGTAGCAGAGTTTACATTATGATGGATCTTAAGAGATCCAGCAGTCCTTTCAATAGTCTGTAAAGGAGTGTTACCTGGTCTATCTAACTTGATATTCGCGCCACTAATATTAGTGTCAACATTAATATCAACCCCACCAGCACCAGTATTATCGGTGTTATTAGCACTGAAAAGAAGAGCACCAGAGGTGTCATTAATCTTGACGTGGTTAAGGTAATCAAATCCAGTGTGACCAGTTGCAGTAGTAAGTTCATTATCTAATTCAAAATCCTGAACGGTAGTACCGTCAGTGAATGTAATTTTATTATTTTGTAGCTGTGTATTATCAATACCAGCAAGAGCTAATGATACGTGACCATTGGCATCTACATCAAAATCTTCTTGTGCAAATGATGCAAGACCCTTCTGTTCAACAGAAGTATTGCTAAGGAATCTCCATCCACTTACATCTCCAGTGGTATGAGCAGGTTCTCCACCACCAGCAGCAACCTGTTGGATTGCTTGATATACCTTAGAGTTTGCTTCTAAGATATGATATCTTTCATAAACTGTACCAGCATTATAAGTATCGTACTTAGAACCTTCTGTTGCTGTGGCAATAGGTACGTTCTCTGCTAAGGTAACACGACCATATCTATCAACACTAAACTTAGTAGCGTTAACAGTTTCTGTACCATATGGTTCTGAGTTACTACCAGCAGAATTAACAGATGTTAATGATTCAACGTTATATGAACCAACAACAACTGCTGTGTCAGCAAGATCAATGAATGGGTTCTGTGAACTACCATCAGGTACTGTAAAGATTATACGTCCACCACCACCAGTTAATGTTCTGGTTTGTACATTACCAACGGAAGTACGTGTGAGGAAACCTAAAGATGTTAAGCCAGCAATTGCTGAAAGCTCGTCGTCAAGAGGTTGAGCATCAGTAATACCATAATTAGCAAGGGTAGAAGCAAGCTCAGCACCAATAACACGCCCCTGACTGTTAACACGAACCCTAGTATAGAGTGCATCAGCATTAGGGTTGTTGGGATCATAATGTGGAAGAGTTGTGATTAGAGAGAGGTCAGTAGTAAGTTCTAAGTTCTGAGAACCATCAAAAGAACCTGATCCAGTTACTTGTCCAGAGAGTTGGATCTGACGTGCGTTAGCAAGACGTGTCGATGTTGAGGCATTACCAATTAGAGTTGCAGTGACAGCACCAGCTTGGAAGTTACCGTCAGCATCCCTTTTAACAAGTGTATTAGCAGCGTTTGATTCTGTTTCTAGTGGTCGTTCATACTTTAGTGAGTTCCACGGTGTAACTCCATCACCAATTTTGATACGCGACGTATCGATCTCAATTCCCAATTCACCCTGAGCGAGAATGGGGTTGATGTTTGCCCACTGTTGAGCACCATCACGTCGTAATTGTATTCTATTTGCCATTGGTTAGGTCTCTAATCTGCACGGACAATATGCCTCTCAAGATATTTATAACCGTAAAAAAGGGACTCTTGCGAGTCCCCTTCGTTTATTCTTCTGTGGTGACCTCGTTAACTTCCTCACCAGGTTGGAGGATATACTCTAATGTCTCTATCGCTCCTTGCAGTTTTAGTGCCTGTTGCTCATTCGATCGAATCTTTTGAGCCATTTTTTGGTTTTCTTCAACCATACTCGCAAGTCGAGTCTTGAAATCGCTCAGGAGTTTTTCCTGATCAACAGTTTCAGGTACATCGGCAGTCATAATTTGTTCTCCAAGTTTTTAATTAGTAAAGATTTAATCTCTGAGATTTCAGATTTTAGCACATCTAACTCTTCTTGCATAGAGTCGATCTTGCCATCCCTCTTTTTCCTTGCCTTAGCAGCAGTTCCAGGAGGAGTTTCCTTGGTATTTAGTATAGCACCTGATGTGGTATCCCGCACTAATTCGGGTTTACCCTTCACGTGCAAATAATGTTTAGAGGTCACTTAATGCCATTACTCGAAGGTTCTTGATCTCAGGAACGTATGATTGGTTCTTAGAGGTCATAATAACCTTAACCTGTGCTACGTTAAATTCAGCACCATTATAAGTGTATTCTAGATCTCTTAGTAGATAAGCTTCAGTCTTCTGTACTGTCTTATCTTCTATACCGTTCCCATTAAAGTATGTATATCCTATCTCACTGAATGCGAGAGATGTACCAACGGGTTGAATACGATACATAACGTAAATTTCAGTGTCAGGATGTCTCCAAGCTTCAAACATAACCTTCAATGTATTAGCAGGTTGTAGAAGATTGACCACCTTAGTAATGTAAACAGCATCGTTTAGATCACCAGTGTTCTTCTCTGCATTAGAAACAGAAGTAGTGAGGTTATTAATTCTATTTGATGTTGTAATGAGTGAACAACGATCCGTATCAATAACAGGACTGATGTTATGATTCTCACTGCTTATCAATAGTTGCATAGTAAGTGACTTAGAACCACTCAACTTAGCATCCTCATTAACCTTAGAACATACAAGTTTAGGGAATGTTAGATAGTTATCTTCATTAGCGATACAGTCAAGATATACACCATCGTTAATAAATGATGCTTCATCAATATTATTACCATCAGTAATAGATGTTGCACTAACAGCATTCAAACGAGGAATAATATCTGTCTCTGGGAAGACATTCATCTGTAATTGAGGGAAGAACTGTTCGAACTGAACGTTCTGAGTTGCAGTAATATTAGATCCACCATTGGTAATACCATTAGTAGATACAGATGTAACTGCTACCTTATAAGAATCAAGAGTAGGTGAACCAATTGCAGTATGTAACTTGTTAATTTCTACAAGAGGAATACCATCAAGGTTATAACATTCAACAATACTTAATGAACTATGTACTAGAGCACTAGTTCCTGCCTTACCACGAGAACCAGAAGGTAGTGTAATGATCTTACCATCAGCAGATATTGCACTGTATTCAATGATCTCAAAGTGTCTTTGACCAACTTCAGGGTCACGAATAATGATGTAACCAGGATTACTTGTACCTACAGCAGCACCATTAATAGTTGTATGGAATGCAGATGCATCATTAATGTGTAATGAGAATGTACCACTTACACCATCAGATGCTGTCAAACCATTAGTGTGGTAAGCAGAGTCAATAATAGTAGCAGCAACTTCAGAAATTACACCTTCAAGTTTAACGTTGTTACCCTTATCGTGCATACAATGGTTTGCGTGCATCACTGTAATCTCAGTTGCTTGGTTAAAGTATGAGATAGGAGCAGCAGGATAATCGTTAATGTCATCTCCAGTTAAGGCTACACCACCAGATGCGATAGTACCAGAACCAGTTGTAGATCCATCAGTATCCTGAGTGATAGCATCACCAACAGCAAAGGTTCCTGTTACAGATTTAACTGAAACAACACCAGTACCAGATACCCATCCAGTAACCATAGCAGTTGCACCAGTACCATTTGTTAAGGTGTCATCAACATTGAATGTTCCTGTAACACCAGTTAGTGTTAGATCACCAAGTGATCTTGAAGATACTAATCTATAAATCCAGTTAGCACCAGACTGTACACCTTCTCTGAAGGTTCCATTCACATCATCAACAATGATGTATGCGTTAGATGAACCTTGTACACCTTGTACAACCTGTCTGATAATAGCAGAAGGAACAGGTGAAGTATCAGTCTGTTGAAGTTCAGCACCAATAGTGAAGTTAGCAATATGGTCTGAAAGGATAATCTTGATTTGGGGTTTTAAAGTCTTAATTGGGTTGCTTCGTAGTTCGGCGATACCACCGTTACCTCTTGCTAGTTCTGAGTTATTGAATACAGCAGTACCAGTTGTACTCTTAGCAAACTCTGCTTTATAAAGGTTGAACTTAAGGTCTTCATACTGGTCAGCAGTCCACGTAGATGCGTTCTGTGATTTGAATAGAACACCAGCATAAGGCTGTTCAGAAATCGTTCTATCATTAGTAACGTCATCCTCACCCATTCGTGAGATCCAAAGTTTATATTCATTGGAGTCAGAAAGAACAACCAAGCAATACTCTCTGTTCTCAGTCACATATATTGGTGATGGGAATGAGAACTTAGTTGATACAGTTCCATTCTCAGACAAGTTTATTTGACTAGGAAGGAGAGTAACGTCACTGAAAGCAAGAACTTTAGTGGTAGGATAACCATTAGCCATCTCCCTAACCTGTATCGAGACTGGAATCCTTTGATCTTTTGTATTAAAGAATAATTCTGCACTTGTTAAGAATGCTCCTCCCTTAGATTCTACTAAGAATGACTGTGCTAGTGGGTCATACCAACCTGTGTCTCTGGTTGCAGTAGACTGGTCGTTAACAATTCTATCTGATACAACTGTATCTCTTACAATATCTGCATTTCTAACTGCAAGGATGGTCTGTTGCTTGGTCTCGATAACTCCAGATGCAACATAATTAGCAGATGCAGCAGAGTCAACCTGTCCAGGAATCCTAGAGTCAGTATCTGAAGTTGTTAAACGAACGACACGAGTACCAGTTGCAAATCTTGGGTTAGTGGAAACACCTGGATTAGGTATCCACATAATGCCTTCCATATCACCATTAGTGTTTGCAATCAAACGCTTCGTCTTAACAACAGCACGTGCACCAGAGGTTTGTCCTACAAGGATCTCAGTCTCTAATGGGTTACCATAGAAAGCACCAGCAACTGTCTCAGACATTGTTTGAGTATCAATGTTGAGTAATGGTGTGGTAGATGCATAAGATGTTGGTAGTTCACTCTGATCATAAGGTGATAATCCATCATCAAATCCTGTCTCAGGTGTAACTAACTTAAGTCTACATCCAGATGTCTGTCCAATAACAGTCTCACCAGTAACAAATGGTGTGTTATTAGTACGAGTATCATCAACTGGGTTCTTAATAACCTCAATCAATCTTGGTGTAGTATAGAAGTTTACATCTACGTTATCAATGAATGCATAGAATCTTGTGTTAGGCTTAAGACGTTGGATCTTAAACGCAATGTTTCTTGAACGAATGAATGGAACTACTGTTCTTTCAATCGTCTTATCTCCTAATGACTGACGGTCAACACGTGGAGTAATGATAGTTCTAATACCTGATCTTGTCTGTGATCTAGTAGTATTAGTTGTGGTTGTAGTGATCCTTCTAATATATGGCCAAGAACCTCTTCTCATAGTCTGAGTATTGGTTCTACTGGAGTTAGAAGTCCAGTTAGTTCTCCAAGAGTTCCATTGAGTTGGAACAAAACCTGTGTTAGTGTCTCCACCAAATCTCTGAACCTGTGCAGTGAAATCACCTTCTAGGTTTACAACTTTGTCTGGAGCACGACGTGTATCTACCCAGTCATCAGAAGATGGGAATAGATCAAGTCTACCAATATAAGCAAACACGTTAAATGGGTTTACATTCTCAACACGTGATGCATATGGTTGGACAATAAATGTCTGTTCATCATAAGGAAGAGTCAAAGTACCAACACTATGATGCTGAACTCCACTAGATCCACTAGCACTATATTCTAGTGCTACGTTAGTAGTATAGTGAGAAGCACGTAATTTACCTTCTGCAAAAGATACAGCACAAGCAAAGTCTTCGTGAGTTGTTGCTGCTGAATCAAATGAACTGAAGTCATCTACAAGGAAACCATTCTTAAACTTATCAAATCCATCACTATCTTTAACAGATAGAGATGCAGTTTCTAATTCAAGTAGGTTCAATGCAGTGTAGTACTCAAGATTATCAACACGTCTTTCAATTAGACCGATGTCACGCATCGTGAAACGACGGTTGTTCTCTCTAACAATGTGTACTCCTTCTGGACCATAACCATAAGGTTCGTGATACAGAGTAGCAAGTAACATTGCATTATCAATATTTGCAGGTATGTCATCAGACTCACCTGGAACACCCCTAACGATCTTGAATTGTTGCTGATCAGTTAAGAATAGTTTGTCAATTCTGCTGACATAATAGTCATAGTCACAACGGAAGTCAGACTCTGGCTTAGGAATGTCAATAATAGTAGCGTTATTTGATACACCACCAGAGGAGAATCCTCTATCTTTGAAGTCAAGTGATGCACAGTTAACATAGTATGGTGATCCAACAGTACCTGAACCTGATAATACAGGAGTTACAGCAGGTCTAAAGTCAAGAACATCTCTGAGTTCTCTAGTTTCACCATTAAATTGAATACTTGGGATGTTGGAATAATCGATACCAACATAGGACTGTGATGCAAAGTAGTCACCCGTTGCTTCGTGGGTGAATCTGTTGAACACAATCATTAACTTACGAAGAGGTGCACTAGCAGAACTGTATCTGATTAGTTTACCAATATCATAATAGTGACCTAACTGGTTAGGATCAAGGTAGAAGTTGTCAGTAATGTTACGTGAACCATTGTTAATAGATCCATCAGCATCATTAACTAGACCAGTAAGAACATTACCAGCAGCATCGAAACCACTAATAGTCTCACCTAATGTAAAGAAATTATCATTCTCATAAACAAAGTGGCAAACATATGAAACAGAGTTAAAGTTTACAACTCTTGCTTTTGCCTTAGATGTTGCACCTTCTATCACAGTACCTTTCTGGAAGATGGTGGCATCCTGCATCGTTAGATGAGGAATAACAGCAGCATTATCATCATTAGATTCGTAGACAGCGTGAACACGGTAGACATCTGTAGCTCCTAGAGAGATCTCTTCGTCTTCAATACGTGTACCATATAATGAACCATAGGTTAAACCATACTTGATGTTGTCAGAAGAGTTAGCAGTACGCTCAACCTTCATAACTTCCATCTCAGTAGCATTCTTCAGTTTCTTCTCTGCTTGGTTCTTAGATACTGAGGTAATCAATCTGGCAGATGTAATACCAGTAAGACCTGTTACAGTCAAAGATGTTCTAGGTGTACCAGTTGTATTGAATGTATGTACTGATTCAATATCAATAACTGTTCCTGCTGTAGGAGCAAGAGATACTAATTGATAATGATCTTTATCATATGCAAGGAACTGTTCGTCTGCTGGTAATGAGATCGTAAAGTCATTAGCACCAGTAACAGTTATATCATCAAATGTACGTGCAACGATTGCTGATTCATCAGCGATTGATTTGATAGATGCTTTAGGCATCTCAATCATAAGGTCAGCAACGTCATTGTCATAGATTTGAGGTCTACGACGAACTATAAATCCATAATCAGCAGCACTAATAGCGTTACCACTATATCCAGCAGATGTAGCACTAGTGATCTGGTTATCAATATTAGTAGAAACAATACTGATGAGATCAATTTGCTGCTCATCAGAACCATTAACGGTTAAAACATCACCTGGTCTTATGTCCAATGTGAAGTTTGACTGTGTACCAGTTAGGGTACCAGTAGCACCACTAGAACTAACGTTAAAGTTAGTACCAGCAATAACTGTTTCTTGATCTAATAAGAAGTCTCCAGCAAAGATGATAGCGTTTGTATCAGGGTCTTTACCAGTTATACCCTTAGCATCAGTGATTTCGTACTTATAGTAATCACTAAGAGTACCAATTTCTACACCATCACGCTCAATAACTTCACCGTCTCGGAAAGTACCATAGACTTGGTATACCTTAATTAGATCTACACCGTTATAATCGGCTTCTACAAATGCTTTTGCTTTAGAACTACGTCCTCTAATAACGTGTCCCTGTGCAAGAGTCACAGAACCACTCATCTTCATCAGAGTTAGTGGTTGTAAGTCAAACACATATGCTTTAAATACAGTCGCTTGAGCATTAACAGTAGTACCATTATGGAACTCAAATGCTGCAACACGACCATAACCAATGATATTACCTGAAGCGGTTAAGTTATAGTTTGGTTTGATATCACGAAACTCAACAACTTGATAGTTCTCTGTGATATTATTACCATTAACAATAGGTGAACCCTTCACATTATTCATCAGCATAAAGTTGCCGAGTTCAAATGGGATAATAGAGTTCTGTAATGCAACAGTTGTCCTTGATTTCTCTAGGTCAACGTAAGTAGGAACAAGAGTTTCTGATTCATATCCTCTTACATATGCCTTACCTGGACCTATCTCAACTGAGAAGTGGGCAGTAGAAGACGATATACCGCCAGGAGATGTCCTACCAGGTAAATACACCCCACCATTGATTCCGTCGTTCCTATGCTCTCTGACACGTACGTCAAAGTCTCTTACAGTATAGTCACCAGACTCATCAAATGTTCTACGAGCAAGTTCCCTTGCCATCTCATTATATGCAGTTCTCTCTACAAATGTTTCAATGTTAGAATTATTGATTCTTAATAGTTCAATAAAGTTCTTATCTGTATCATCGTCAATAACTTTCTTAACAAGACTAGTTCTGATTCTAAATCTATGTCCACCTGGAGCAGAGTAGTTAGAAGTACCAGTTGCATTGTCATTTAGACCAGGGTCATCTTCTGGAGTTACAATAGACTCAAAGATTTCTAGACCAACCCTATAAGATGGTGAGTTTGTATACTGATCAAGTATGATTGTTTGATCAACAACATCAACAAAATAACCACGAATGAAATAAACACCGTTAGTAATAGATGCAGTTGAACCTACAGCAGTAGAATTAGTAGGAAGTAACTGTGCAAATGGAGTTCCTATCTCAATCAAAGAACTACCATAAGTTATTTCAGACTCACATATTAACTGTTCATTATCTACAAAGCTTCCTTGGTTAGAATCTGTACCACCAGAAGTCAAATACTTAACATATAATGTAATATAACCACGCTCAGAAGTATTAGCAGGGATGGAGAATAGGATCTTTGCCTTAACACCAGTAGTCAAACCACTGATAATCTTTCCATCTAACTGTTCTCTATATTGCTCAACGTCTGCACCTAAGAATGAACCCTGAAGTATAACTGCTTTAGCGTCTAGGTCATAACCAATCTGACCTGGGATGACCATAGAGCCATCCTTAAACATATGCGAACCAAACGATTCAACCTGATTCTGCATCAGGGATTGCATCGTGGTAAGTTCTCTAGCCTGAATAGGATATCCAGGACGGAACAGCACTCTGTAGAAGTTATTCGCCTTATCGAAGTCGTCGAAATATGGCGATATATTCAGATTGGTATTCTGTGGCATTGTTTTAGAACTCTACTACGATCTTAATGTCCTCAATTTGGTCGCCAGCACGGGAGATTGCTCTCCTATTGTCTATGTAGATGACTTTTCCAGAGTCCTTCTTCACTTCTGGTTTGGCGTACCCAGATGTAAATGACATACCAAGATCATATTCAGTGTTGTTTATAACACGTGTTGCTTCACCAGGAATAATTGGGAAGTTAATGTCTGGGTCGGCAGAGGTACCTGATCCAGATCCAACAACAGTATTACCTCCATCAAAGACAGTCTTATTACCAGAGATCTCAGGGAAGATACCATCAACTCTGTTCTGGTAGTATTTCAGAACTTTAGTTGTAGTATTCCAAGAAACAACTCGTCCTCTAGCAGTCACCTGTTGACCACCAATAGTACGAGTCTGTGTAATAATTTCGTCAGTGTTAAATGAACCTGTAAAATCTGGAGAGAAAATTACAGCGTTAGTAGCAGACAAGGTAATTGCGTCTGCCAATTCTTCGGTACCGTACTTGCTTGGATTAAGTGTTAATCCAATACGACGATAATCGTTATCAGTTGGGAAGTCACCTGATCCTTCATCGTAGGTGAACTTGGTGTTAATCATTACACGAAAACCACCCAGTTCGATGGCTGGGTCTGATCCGTGTCCTCCCTTCGGTGCGATGATGACATCGATAGCACCACCGCTACCAGTACCAGCACCAATACCGTTAATTTCATCAATAATTACCTTACCAAATGAGTAGTTAGAACCACCAGAGGTTACAGTAGCACTAACAATGCGACCGCCGTCCACAACGACACTAATCCTACCGCCCGTGCCATCTCCCTTGATCGGGATATTTTCGTATGTACCATTGTTATAACCAGAACCAGATGATTGTATAACCACTGTATCTATCTCACCACCAACGGCATCAGATTGTACAGCAGTGTCTTGTAGTACAGGCATATAATCGCCTGAGAAGAACTTCAGTACCTGACCGACGGGAATAGTAAACATATACTTCCAACGATAACCGTCGGCGGTAGTAATAATAGAAGTACTAGTTCCAGTAGGTTCAACTGTTGAAGGCTTTCCGTTAGGGTCGGAAGGTGAGGTACCATTGTAAATACACTTGTAAGCTTGATATGAAGAGTTAACGACATAGAAATCAGCGTCATATAGTTTCGTAGCACCAGAAGATGCAGTCTTACTTGACGAATAGTCGTGACGATACATATCGTACACATAACCTAAACCACCAGTGGTTTGTTCTGGGGGTATCCAGTCAATACGACGTATAACCTGAACAGCGTCGTTCGCTAGAACACGCTTCATCGAGATCATATCATCATATGAGTCGGAAAATTCTTGAAAAGAATCAACAGGAGTAGGTGGATTGTTCTCGTTATCCCACTCTTGAGGTCTTCCTATAAAAACATACAGACGATCACGATTCGCACCAGCAGCTATATCGCTCTGGTTCTTATCGGGACCTTCAAGCGATTTGATGAATTTTTCTGCGGTAAAAATCCTAAATTGATCGGTAAGTAATGCCATTGGCTGCTTGTGCCTTCCTCTTATTTATACTGGGTTTAATCAGGCTCGTTTCTAACTGCTGAAGGATACTCAATTCTTAGAGTAGTTCCTATAGCACCAGTTCCCGCACCAGTGATTAATTCATTATTATTCCAGAGAGCGTTGCCGTTATTTTCAACAATAGACTTCACTCTTAATGTTTTAGTTTCAGAGTCCCAAGATTCAACTGTTCCAGTTATACCTGTGATAGAACCTGTTACAGTTTCATCAACGTTATAGTACTGAGCAGCACCTGGATCGAGACTACGGAAGATAAAATCAACTTTTGCATAATGCAGATCTCCATCACCAAGTGATCCAGCAACGGATACTGTGGGTGAAAGAGAAGGCTTTGAACCATCGGTCATTTGGTCACCAACTGCAAACAGAGTCGTGTTAGTACCACCAAGGGTTTCTTCAATACCATATAGTGATACTGCTATACCACCATCTAGATTTATCTCACCTTCAAAATCTGTACCTGTGTTTATGATGTCAGGTATACCATCTCCAGCACCATCCAGTTCAGCAATATCTTCAAATGCTTTATCTGGAATCTCATTAAGTGGTACTGTTAAAGTTACAATATTGCTTCCAGCTTCATCAACAAGGTTGTGTGGAACAACACCAGTAGCAGATGCAGATGCAACACCACCAGTAAAGTCAATAACCTGTGATTTAACTTGTGAACTACCACCATCAATGAATGCTAGTTCATCAACTTCAAATACTAGATACAACGAACGAGTAGCTGGAATCCAGTCATAGACACGAGCAATTTTATTGCTAGAACTTTCATTGGTTCTAGTAACTCTGTCTCCTACATTAAAGTTATATCCTGAGATACCACCTTGGTCTGCAAGACCATCCAGTACTACCTTCTGATCATATCTAAAATTAAGTGCACGGTCACAACCAGTAAAGGATGTGAGTGTCTTACCTGTATAACGAATAACCTCCCTACCGACTAGGATCTTACCTGAGCCTGGATAAGGAGATGTTGTCTGTACATATACAGTCTGATCATTCTCATCAAGATCTTGAAGAAGACCTGTTATATCATAGATTGTTGAGTTGAAAGACTGTCTATTTCTAGACTCTTTTGTGAGATCAGTGTTTCTAGTGAATAGAACTTGAGGATCACTGGAGTAACCACCACCAGGATTGGTGATGTCTATATGAGTAATAGCACCAAGATTAACTGTTGCTACTGCTTTACCACCAGATCCACCACCACCATTCAATAGAATGATAGGTGGAGTTTCATAGAATTCACCCTGATTTGATACGTCAACAGATTTAACGATACCAAATTCGTCAACCTCAGTAACACCAGTAGCACCTTGACCGCCACCACCAGCAATAATGATATTGACATCACCTATCTCATAATTAGAACCAGCTTGTTCTAATGACAAACCAGTTACCAAACCTGTTACAGGACGTAGTTCAGCACCAGATCCACCACCACCCTTTATCTCAGCAGTAGTAGGATCAGAGTAGTACTCGTCTCCGTTAGATAATACTTGAATATATTGTAACGAACCAGCAGGTGCAATAATATTACCTTGGGAATCTAATTGATCTTCTTCCCATAGTATTGCTTTTGCCTTAGCACCTACTCCATTACCAGTTGTGGTTATATCAATTCTAAAAGGATCATATCCTTCACCAGGATCAAGAACCTTGACAGCAGCAATCTGCCCGTGTTCAATGATCGGTTCGAGAACAGCGTCCCGAATCGGCGTACCACAGTTGGATATCTTTAGTTCAGGTGGATCAGAGCTGTTATAGCCAACACCACCATCCACCACATAAACGTCTCGAACGCCAAAAATAGAGTTAAAGAGTGGTTCAATTTTCGCTCCTGATCCTGGGACTGTTCTGGTCATTTATCATTTTACGGTGATTGTGCCGTTCATATCGGCGTGCGCTGTGCACTGATAATATAAGGTATCTGGTGCATCAAGTGGAACGGTAATAACTTGCATACCTGTGTTAGATCCAGAAACACCAGTTGTATACTCTGTACCAGAGGTACCAGAACTAGACTGAATCCTTAATGGGTGTGCACCACCTGCTTGGTTATGCAAATCATATGTAAATCCTCTATGGAATACCAAAGAAGCATTAGATACGTTAGTTGCTAAGCCAGGTCCGTTAACTGTATATGCACTCATTCCAGATGCAGTGAACTTATAAAGCAATGTTGGAGATGGCTTATAGATCGTTGCATTATCGTGACCCTTAATGATAGATGCACCAGCAGGAGCATTACCAATCTGAGTCTGGAATCCACCACCAACTTCAGCGAAGTTAGTACCATCATTAGCAATATCAAAGGTACCGTTAGTACCAATCTTCATTCTCTTAGTACCAATCTTGATCTCACCATCAGCAGGGAGTTCAAGGTTACCATCAGCATCGATCTTTAATTTTCTAGTAGAAGTACCAAATCTAATTTCTCCATCAGGAACCGTTAGGTTACCAGTTGAGTCCATTGCTAATTTGTGAGTAGTACCAAACTGAATCTCAGTATCTTGATCAAGAACTAGGTTATCACTACCATCAAATTCTATAAGTTTCTTAGAACCAGAAGCACCGAAACGTAGTTTCGATCCAGTAAGTTCTAGAACACCTGAATCATCAAAGAATAATTTGTTACCACTACCAAAGTCTAAATCCTGACCACCAATATCAACTTTACCAGACTCATCTTCACTTAGAATTCTATTGACTGATCTGATTCTAACTGCATTTGCTACAGACAATTCTTGAGATTGGTTAGCACCAACAGCAGCTACTTGGATGTAACCACGTGCTGCACCTGCTTCAGCAGTGAATGATGTAAACGTAACTTCTGCTTTAGCATCAGTAGAGTCTACAAGTTCCAGAGTGGTGCCAGCCTTCATAGCATTGAAACGAAGTCTGAACTTCTCTTCTTGTGTAGAATCTTCTGAAGATAATTTAGAAGCAACGGTACGAGTAGCACCAGTGTCAATACTATTAACTGTATGTGATTCTTCCTTCTTCCTCTTTATCTCACCTGCTTCCTCAGATATAGCAGTATCACCAATCCAAAGTGAAGCACTGGTTAGATAAAGATCTCTGAAACGTAATGTAGAAGAACCCAAGTCATAAGCATTATCAGTATTGGGAAGGAAGTTCGTAGAAATAACAACCTCATCACTACCATTGTTGGTAAGATTTGTTATTGCAGAACCACCGCCACCACCACCTTGTAGATCGTCGCCTGGCTGCCAGCGAGCATTAGCAGTATTCCACTTAAGAACCTGTCCATTAGTAACCCCACTAACGTCTATGTCCGTAAGATTTGATGCTGCTAGTTGTCCCTCTGTAAACGTACTACCAGTCCATTTGAGGACATTGTTCGTTGAGGGTGAATTAATTGTTATTTGAAGGTTAGTGTTATCTCCAAGGGCTGCATACAACTCATCTATAACGTTGTTGAGTTTAATAGCACCGTCTCGTAAGGTATCACCTGTTCCGTCATTGGCACTTACGCCAATATTAAGGTTCTGCTTAGCCATAGTAGTGGGGTTTTTCTACAGTTTTATTTATGTAAGGTCAAATTCATAATTAGTTAAATCAAAACGTACATTATTTCTAGTAAAGTCTGGGTTGGTATTATCCCTATCAAATGGGACTGCCGTCATATCAAATCTACCAACGTTACTATCCCATTTAAGAACGTTTGAAGTATCTTCGCCACCAGTACCACCAGTGACAGTTAGGATAACAAGGTTAGATGCTAGAGGTGAGTTCTGTGCTTGTACTTCACCACCTATAGGACCAGTAACGATACATCTAAATCGATAACCAGTCATATAAGCCAGTGCTATTAATGAATATGATGCTGAATTAGCACCAGTAATATTCGCCCAGGCAAAGCCTCCATCAGTTGAAACTTGCCATTGATACCCTTTAGTACCATCTTCAGGTTCAATTACGGCAATCAAACTAAACGTTTGAGTACCACCATTAGCAATAGTTGCATTAGTGGGCTGATTAGTAATAAGAATACTAGGAGCAGCAGGTGGATCTCCTCCACCTTCACCTTCTCCACCACCAGCAGCCTGCCCTATGCCTTGGTTTGCTGGTATATTTAGTGCCTCTTTAGAAGAAAGACCAAATATAAATGGGAATTTAGGTGTCAAGTAACGGTTAGGTACTACAGTTACTACATTAGTACCACCCATCTCTGGATGATATAAGCACCAATAGTAAAGAGTTGAAGGTGCATCTTGGGGTACTGTTATCTCTACGTAAGCACCTGGTTGACCTGGTGTACCAACAACAGTAACACCATCAGTATATTCTGTTCCACCTTGATGTGTTCCGTCTTGAGTAGATGAAAATCTAAATGGATGTGGATGATTACTGCTATCTGATTGATCAAATCTATATGTGCTTCCCTTTATTAATGTTAAATTTGCAAATTCTACTCCATCGATGAAGTAATCACCTTGTTGTAAGGTGACAGTATAGTTTTTACTCTCAGTCTCGTCGTTCCAAATTGTTACAAAGTAAGCAAAAGTACCGTTTGGATACTCAGGAGTATGACAATAGCGACCATTATAAACATCTAAATGCCTCCCAGGTTTGTCAACGTTGTACTCATAGTCCTCCATCAACGCACCCTTGGGTGGATTTGCTGTTGTAGTACCATAAGCAGGTCTATTTACAGCAATTGATGCATTCATTTGATACCCTGTCTCCATTATTACAACTGGAGATGTATTATCTTGAGGTAAATTGTATCCGTATGGACCATATACAGGATACCCATCAAATGATAAACCTAAAATCTTTGAGTGACCGTCAGGGTGACGCATATTGTCGCCAACATACTGACTTAAACCATAGTAATCATTATAAGCACCCATCACCTGATTAGCTTTCCAGCAACTTATAAAATCTCCATCGTGATAATGGTATTGATCATTGTCATTAGGATGACCACCACAACTATCTTCACCAAAATTAACCATTCCAAAATTTTCAGTTGCAACCCAATGAAATCCTACAGGAGGACTTCCTAGATCACCAGCAGAAGGATTGAAGAGTGCAACACCATTTGCTGCTATACCAACAATACCTAATGGATAACTCTCACTAGTTTGTGTATTATTTCCACCTCTATATGTAAAAGCGTGACTAAAAGTGTAAGTCGCTATTTCATTAGGGTTGTTTGCATTAGGAAATGTCCCACTAGTAACGGGATGAGGTAACCCATCACCCGTTACTGTGAGAATGTCATTACTTGGATTGTAACTACCGTTAGCTGCCATTAGTTATCATCGAATATTTGATCTGGGGTGAAGTTATCAACGGTGGTAGAACCGATGTTGATAGTCAGTATGGCAGATTGAGAGAGTGTTGGAGTTGCACCCGTAGATGTTAATCCGACTCTAAATTCATCTCCACCGTCACCCTGGCTAGTAGCAGGTGTAGTGTAAGTAGGTGATGTAGCACCATCAATATTTATCCAAGAATTAGTTCCGTAATCCTTCTTCTGCCACTGATAGTTGATAGATCCACCAGCAGGAGTTGTAGATGCTATAACAGTGAAGTTAGCAGTCTGACCTTGGTTAACGGTTGTGTTAACAGGCTGAGACTCAATAGTGATGAATGCTTCTCCTTGTGCAGCAGATTCGCCAGGAGGTACGTACTCAGGGTGGTAAATGTCAATTCCACCATTGACTCCAGCACCTGTAGGTCCTAAGAAGTCGTCTGCGACAGTAGTATGAACTGCAACATCTGGCATTACATAACCCTGACCAGCGTTCTTAACATCAATACGTGCGAGACCAACTAGTGCTTTGATCTTACCACCAAAACCAGAGGAGGAAATCACATCAACGTTTGGACGTGAAGTGAAACCATCACCAGAGTTGGTGAGGATTGCCTCAGTGATACGACCTCTTTCTATGTTTGCAAGTGCTTGTGCGTTACGTCCACGTACCGATCCAGTGTATTCGAAGGTAATTAGTGAGTTAGAAGACTCAATTAGAGCAACTTCTCTTTCAAATTCTTCACCTTCAATCATCAATTTATCACCAGTCTCAATAGGTGGTACGACTGTAGCAGCGATAACGTCAACGTCAGAACCAATGTAGGAGAATGCAACGAATGTTGAACCTGCACGAGGTACTTCAGAGAAGATTATACGTGAACCAACTAGTTCGAAACCTATACCTGGTTCCTGTATAACACCATTTAACTGACAAACAATGTTGTTCTCAGGTCTAATCGTGTTGGACTGTACACCTTCAGTCAATGTTAGTGAGTAGAATACTCCACCTAACTTCAAGTTGAAGGAGTTACGTAATGAGTCAAAGTCGAATGAGATATCATCTAACTGTCTCAACTTACCAACGTAAACACCGTGGAATGTTGAGTTAATTGCAGGTGCTTCAGTGAACTGAATGTTGTCAGAGAATGCAGTGAACGCTAATGAACCGCCTGGAGGCTGTAGAATTCCGTTCACGAAGATCATCATATGACCTGCGGGATCTGGGAAGTAAGCAGTACCATTGTCCTTGGTTAACTTGAAGTTTGTAGTCTCACCATCAAATCCTCTAAAGTATCTTCTTACGCGACCACGTAGTGTCTTAGCAACAGAGCAAGCACCTCTAAATCCGTAGTCACCAATGATTTGTGAGTTCTTAACAAAGTCATTAGCAGTATCACCTAAGTGAATGATTGCACGTAAACCAACCTGTTCAATCTTCTCGATTCTACCGTAAGCAGTTGTTGGTGTGATTAGAACAGAAACAATTGCAGATGTGTATACACTTGGGAAGTTAGATCCAGGAGGAATCTTAGCAAGTTGATAAGCAACATCACCACCGATTACAGTTAGATCATCACCGATAGCAGAGAATCTACCTTCTTCATTTGCAAGATAAACGTGCTTGTTATCAGCATCGTGTTCAGTAACAACGAATGTGTGACCAACTGACTGACCTGCGTTCTGAAGTTGTAGAACATCACCAACCTTAAATGTATCATCTACACCAAAGTCAGTAATTAATGCAGCATATTCAAATCTAGTAATCTCTACTGAGTGTAAGTATTCACCAAATCCAGGTAGGACGTTGAATGCTTCAACCTCAATAATCTGATCTGTGACTGAACCGTAAATAACATCTCCAGCAGCGAAGTCACCAGTAACAGTCTCAATATCAAATGTGACACGACCTGACTGATTATCAAGTAGAGCACCATCATTATTGCGTACGATAAGTGCATTTGCCCTACCAGAATCTTCCTTAGAGAACAAGATATCAGTAGCAATAAATTCACCCATCCTGAAGTTAGCTAACATCAATTTGTGCGTAGAAGCACCAACTGTTGCAGTAGCACCAGATGTAGTTCCTTCAATAAGATCAGCAGGAGCCAAAGTACCACCAGTGATAACAACCTTTATGTAAGTTGAATTATCTGTTGCGAGAATGGTTCCCTTGTTAGCAGTAGCACCAGTCTTAACGACTTCCTCACCGTTAACAAATATCTCAGGATCGCTAGTAAGAGTTATTGGTAAGTAAGTAACGTTATAAAGAACTTCAGCGTGATTATCTTGAACTCTAATTACCTCACCATATGCTCCAGATGTTGCACCGAAGAAGATATCAGCAGGTTGAATACCACCAGCGATAGGAGTAGGAACAATACGCTCACCAAATGTAGATGTTGTACGTATAATACCAGTCTCATCATTAACAGACAGACTATGAACTTGTCCCATAGTACCTGGAGTTAGTGATTCAATCTTGTCTCCATCAATATACTCTGACAACCAAAGTAAATTATCAGTAGTATCTGGGTGGATAAAGTATTCTGTCCTATCTAATTCATTAATAGCAGCACCTAGAACTGTGTAAGTAACACGATCATATGCGTGGAATACGTGTCCTAAAGGTGCATCGATAGAACCATCAGTATTGACATCAGTACCAACGTCTATACTATGCTTAAGATGTATAGTAGGTAGAGTAGAACGATTCAGTGCAACATCAATCAAATGATATAACTGATGAATCTTATGTACAGCAGTTGCTGTAGGACGATACTCTATATTCTCATATGGTACCTCTTGGTTAAAAGCACCAGGATTAACACAATCTTGTTCGATTGTATTAATGATCATCTCTAAAGCAGCATCTGCGTGGAAGATGATATATGTTCTGAAGATATTAGTAAACGCTACGAAGTTACCCTCGGAATCAAACCAGCTATTAACCAGTTCGAGAGTCTTGATGTTACCATCAGTAATCAAGTCATATATAAATGCCTTACGGATATCTGAACCGAAGGTTTCTTCACCTGTATAACCTGTATAATTCTGTTTTGTCTTGAAGTATGCTTCACGATCAATATACTGATCATTAAACATTAGAAGTCTTGCTGCCTGACGATACATCTCAGGTGCACGACCTAATGTATGTTCAATCAATTCACCTAGAACACGAGCAGCAGATGTTACGTTGTAACATATACCACCACCAGACTGTAATGTATTACCTGTTCCTGGAGCTTGTCTAGTGATAGATTGATTGGTAAAGTAGTTACCACTTCCTGCAGCCGCAGTCTTAATAATGTTAATTGGATAATCAAATAGTTGCGTAATAGAAGATCCTGTAGCATTACACTGACCGCTACCAGCAGTATCATAAGTGATTGTTGTATCACGAATTGCAGCACGTTCACCCGTTAATGGCCATTCGCCTGGTAGAGTTCTTGCAATACCAGCAATGTATGCATCAGGGTTGGATGCACCAGAACCAAATAGATTGATAGGAATACCCATCAATGTAGTGATAGAAGATGCTTGGTTAGAACAACGTGCAGCACCACTACCTGTGAAGGAAGTAATGGCATTAGATCCAGAACTTATAAATGTGTGAGCATAAGCACCACCAGTATGTACTGCTGCTCTTCTTATTCCTTTAGCAGTAGCACTTACAAATACGTGTGCTGTAGTGTTAGTTGATGGAGCAGAGTTTAATACCTGTACATCGAATGTATTATTAGTCCTATTGCTAATAGTCATAACCCTATCAGCAAATGGGTCAGTTGCTCTTGGGTATGGGTGCTCAGTTTGATTACTATCTTGTGAACAAGTAAAGACTAAAGACTCTCTATCAAGGATAATACCATCACCATCTTCCCAACCGTGATTAGGTACTGTCAACTGCATTACACCTGTTGATGGGTTGTAAGAAGCGTTAGTTACAGTTGTCCTAGTAGGACCTTCAAATTTATGAGCATAGAGACCTCCACTACGTACTGCCATTCCAGTAGAACTTACATACTTGTGATCATAAACTCCACCACCAATAATTTGAGGTTTGGTAACACAATTAGCAGCAGCAGACTGGAATACGTGTGTAGTAGTGTTTGTAGAAGGAGTTACATCTAGTACCTTAATATCAAAGCTATTAGAAGATACATTAGAGATGCGAAGCATTCTTCCAGATGCAGGGTCAGTAGCACGTGGATATGCGTGATCTGATCCTTGACCATCTTGATCACAACGGAATGTTACTGCACTGTCAGCAAGTTTGATGTACTCACCTTCGTGGAAGTTATGGGCATCAGTGAATGTTAGTGACATAACACCCGTTGTTGGGTTGTATGCAGCACCACTAGGTGTCCAAGTTGTCTGTTGATTTACAAAGTTATGAGTTGTAGTGTTAGAAGAAATACCAACGTTGACTGTAATTGTTCCATCTGGACGTGTAACTCCACTAGTTGTAGCAGATACGAACTGATGAACAGTCTTATCAAGGTTAGCGTGTCCTACATAAATATCGAATTCGTCTGTAGTTACGTCAGAAATTGGTAGATACTCATCATAAGAAGGATCATTTTGTCTTGGATAAGAGTGATTTGTTGTATTATCATCCTTGGCACAAGTAAATGTGATGGAATTTTCAGCCATCTTGATCTTATCTCTTGAAAGTTCAAGTCCATCAGCAGTAGCAGATACAAATGTATGAGCAGTCTGGTTAGAAATTGGACCTCTACCGAAGAAATTACCAACGTTAACTTCAAATGTATTGCTACTTGCATTAGTAACAACTAGGAAACGCTGTGATGCAGGGTCAGATGGTCTAGGATAACTATGGTTAGATGAGTTACCATCTTGAGCACAAGTGAATGTCAATGAATTATCAGCAATTCTAACTCTGTCACCTTCAACAAATCCGTGACCACCACTTGTTATCTTCAACATACTGCTTGTTACATCGTAAACAGCAGAAGTTGCAGTCTTAGTAACAGAGGTAGTAAACCCGTGATTCGGTATGGTGAGTCTCATCACACCAGTGTTGGGGTTGTATAGAGCACCAGTTACTGTATGAGAGGTATAACCAATAGTATCAATGTTAAGACCACGCTGATAGAATGGATCTCTCTTATGTGTCATTGCATCAGTAGCAATGTTGGTGTTAGTGTGACTGTAAATACCACCACCTCTAATAGCAGATCTAGTAACACAATTAGCAGTAGCACCTACAAATGTGTGAGCAGATATGTTAGTAGAAGGTACATTCTCTAGAACCTTAACGTTAAATGTGTCATTAGTTACAGTACTAATTGCCATCCACTTATCCCAGAATGGGTCTGTCTTACGTGGATATGTGTGGTTAGTAGCGTGACTATCCTTATCACAAGTAAATGTGAGTGACTCTTCAGCAAACTTGATCATATCACCATCATTATAACCGTGACCTGCAATAGTCACTGTCATTACACCTGAGACAGGATTGTAGTTAATCGCAGTAGGTGTCTTACCTACTTGTTGGATAAACTGGTGAGTTGTAGTATTTGTAGAAGGTTGTGAAGCAAGAACTTGTACAGATATCTTAGTATCAGTTACAGCAGTAATAGGTACAGCAGTCTGATAGGTTGGATCACCTAAACGTGGATAAGAGTGGTCTGATCCATAACTATCTTGCTGACATTGGAATGTCAATGAGTTAGCAGCAATACGAATGCTCTGTCCAACAGTAAATTCGTGATGACCTATCTCCATCTCCATAACACCTGAAGTTGGGTTGTAACTTACAGAGTATGGATCGTATCCTACAGATGGTGTTGTACCAACATTAACTTGGAATGTATTCGCTTGAACATTTTCAACAGGAATCCACTTACCGTAGGTAGGATCTGTTGCTCTTGGATATGTGTGGCTAGAACCATTGTTATCCATTGAGCAAGTGAATGTAAACGCATTCAGTTTAAACTTAACGAAGTCTCCATTAGAGAATCCGTGGTTGTTCTGAGTCAACGTCATCAATCCAGTTAGAGGATCATAAGAAGCATCTGAAGGTGATGATGTAATAAGTACACCCCTTGGATACGTATGATTTGTCTGGTTGCTATCTAATCCACAAGTAAATGTGAGTGAATTAGGAGCGATTCTAATATTATCGTGTCTATTGAAGTAATGGTTACCTATTCCTAGTACCATTGAACCTGTAATTGGGTTGAAGGTAGCACTAGAAACTGTATGTCCAGTTGCAGGAGTAGCACCAACGTTAACTGTAATCCAACCATTCTGCTTCTTAAGTCCACCAGCAGTAGCACCAACATAGGTGTGAGCGAAGTTACCACCAGCAGAGATACCAACATTAACAGTGAATGTATCTGTGGTTGGAGTAGAAAGAACTTCTATCCAATGTCCTGCTTCTGGATCATCTGCTCTTGGATAAGAATGGTTAGTAGCATTACTATCCTTAGTGCAATTGAATGTAATTGAATTAAGATCAAACTTAACTAGATCAGGTGCAACAGTGATTGTATTTGGATTTGCTGCTTGGAATCTATGCTCTGATGTATCAGAAACAGCACCACCTGTCTCACCGTTACCAACATTAACAGTAAATCTATTTCTATTTGCCTTGCTAACAATCAACCATTGATCATAAGCAGGGTCTGTCTTTCTTGGATATGCGTGATTAGAACTGAATTGATCTCTTCCACATCTGAATGTAATAGCACCTTCATCAAGTTTGATGCTATCACCAACTACAATACCGTGATTAGTACTGTAGATCTCCATCTCACCTGTTGTTGGATCAAACTTAGCGAATGTTGGAGATGCTGTACGTGCAGCTCTAAATCCGTGACCAGCAACAGTACAAGTTAAAATACCACTTGTAGGAGTATAAGATGCATTAGTAATAGTATGAGAGGTAGAACCTGCTTCCTTCATCTGTAAAGCAGTGTTTCTAGCAGGATCAGTCATACGTGGATACACGTGCTCTGAAGCGTGACTGTCCATATCACAAGTGAACTTCAATGCCTCATCGTGAATCTTGATGGTTGTTCCTTCCATTAAGGTATGAGCACCAACCATAAGTGCCATATCACCAGTTGAACCATCATATGTTGCATCACCAACGCTATAGAATACAGCAGGAGATTTACCAACGTTGACAGTAACAGATCCAGACTCTAATTCAATACCTTCATCAGAAGCAGATATAAACTTGTGACTGTAATTACCACCTGTTGTTACACAATTGTTAGTTGCAGATACAAATGTATGCTGTGTTTCATTAGTAGATGGAACAACTGGTAAGACGTTTAGAGTAATTGAAGTAGCAGTTGTACCAGTAATAGTTAAAGGATTGCCATTAACAGGGTCAGAAGACTTAGTAATGCAGTTAACAGCAGCAGACTTGAATAGGTGAGTGTAGTTACCACCAGTTGTTATTGCAGCAGGTTCTGCACTCTTGAACTTATGCTCAGTTGTGTTAGAAGAAATACCAACATTAACTGTGATTGTAGTATCCTTCTTGATAATTCCATTACTCAATCCACTAACGAATGTATGGTTAGTTGTGTTAGTTGATGGAATAGCATCCAATACTTGAATAGTAAATGTAGTTGCACTACCAACACTCTGAACTTGTACCCACTTATCACTAATTGGGTCAGTTGCTCTTGGATATGCGTGGTTAGTAGAACCACCATCTTCAGCACAATTAAATGTTACTGCACCATCTCTCAACTTAACATAGTCACCAACAACCAATCCGTGATTGGCAGATGTTGTGATGTTAATAACACCAGTAGTTCCACTGTAAGTAGTACCAGATGCAGCAGTCAAAGGAGTACCTTCGTACTTGATTTCGACTGAAGAATCAAATGCTTGGTCTTTCTTAGCAGTTAGAGAACCAGCAGTAGAGGAAACATAAGCGTGTGTGTAAATACCACCAGCTCTAAAGACTGCTCTTGAAATACTATTAGCAACAGCATTTACAAAGTTGTGAGTTGTAGTATTGGTTGAAGGTACATTCTCTAGAACTTGAATACTAAAGGTATTAGCATCGATGTATGTAATAGGTACAAACTTATTAGATACAGGGTCAGAAGCACGAGGATAAGCGTGATTGGTTTGATCACTGTCTTGACCACAAGTAAAGGTTACTGCACCATCATCAATCTTGATATATTCACCATCAACAACACCGTGGTTAGTAACACTAAGAGTCATAACACCTGTTGATGGGTTATATGCTGCTGATGTTGGGGTTAACTTAGTAGGAGCAACCCAAGTATGTGGAGTTGTGTTAGTTGAAGGAACAGTGCTTAGAACCTGAACTGTAATTGTAGTATCAGTAACAGCAGTGATGTTACAAGCAGTATCATAGAATGGGTCATCTTGAGTAGCACCACCTTGACCTGAAGCACGAGGATATGTATGATCTGTAGCGTAGTTGTCAAATCCACACTTGAATTTCAGTGAATTTTGAGCTATTCTTACAGATGTACCAGCGGTTAAGTCGTGAGTACCAATGGTCATAACCATCAATCCTGTTGCAGGATCGTAAGTTACAAGTGAAGGATCATAACCAACAGAAGGTGTCTTACCTACGTTACAAGTAAATGTCGTATTACCAGTTACATCAATCTCTAACCACTTACCAGATACAGGGTCAGTTGAACGTGGATATGGGTGGTTAGAACCATTACTGTCCATAGAACAAGTAAATGTAATAGCACCATCAGCAAACTTAATCTTATCTCCATCCTGGAGACCGTGGTTAGCAGCAGTAGTAATAGTGATTATTCCTGTAGCAGGATCATAAGCACCGTTATTAATATCAGATACTGTATAGGTTGTATCTCTTGGATATGGGTGATCAGTCTGATGACTATCTTGTGCACAAGTAAAGGTTATGCCACCTTCAGCAATCTTAAGTGCAGTTCCAGCAGTAAGACTATGCTCACCGATAGTTAGAACCATATCACCAGTAGAAGGGGTGTAAACCACATCTGTTGGTGTGAAACTTACAGCAGGTGATGTACCTACATTAAAGGTGAATGTGTTTGTAGAAACTGCTTCAATTCTCATCCAAGAATTGTTAGCAGGGTCATCTTGTCTAGGATAAGAGTGCTCAGAAGCGTGTCCATCCATAGAACAGGTCATTACTAATCCATCCTTCTCAACCTGAACCATCTCACCAACCTTGAATCCGTGGTTGGCAACAGTAACGGTTAAGTGACCATTTACAGGATTATAAGAAGCATCTGTTGGTGTTGCACTAACAGTTGTAATTCTTGGATATGTGTGGAAGGTAGCATCATCATCTTCCTTACAAGTAAATGTTAAGGAGTTAGGTGCTAACTTAATATGAGTACCAGTTGTCAAACCGTGTACGCCAAGTACAAGTTCTAAACCACCTGTAGTTGGGTCATAGTTTGCTTGAGATGGAGTAAATGTCTTAAGTGGTGTCTTACCAATACTCATATCAAAAGTATTCTTAGTTACGTTTGATATTGGTAGGAAACGTCCACTAGCAGGGTCAGAAAGTCTTGGATATGTCTTCTTGCTGTAATGCTCATCCATATCACAAGTGAATGTCATAGAATCATTAACGATCCTAATCTTGTCACCATTTTTGAATCCGTGACTAGGAACAGTAACATTCAAGAATCCAGTAACAGGATTGAAGTTAGCCCAAGTTGCAGTATGGAATGTAGTTCCAATAGCCTCAATATTGATTGCTTTATCAATTACTGGGTCAGAAGAACGAGGATACTTATGAACAGATCTATAGTTATCCTGAGCACAACGATAATTTAACTCACCCTCAAGGATCTTAAGTGTCTGACCAGTCCTTAGACTGTGAGATCCAATATCAAGAGTTAATAGACCTGTCTCAGGATCATATGTAGAATCCTTAGCATCAAAGTTAACTCTCTGAGTTATACCAACGTTAACTGTGATATCGTTACCACTTACATTAGTAACTGGTAGCAATGATATAGCAGCAGGGTCAGATGTACGTGGATAAGTGTGCTGAGTCTGATGATCGTCCTGATCACAAGTGAAAACAAGTGAATTTGTATTAATTCTAATTGTATCGTTGGTAGTTACACCGTGTGATGCAGGTAAGGTTAATACTAAAGCACCTGTTGCAGGATTATAAGTTGCATTAGTAGGAGTATTTGTACCAGAAGCAGTCTGTTGGTCAATAGTAATAGTCTCATCATATACTGGATCACCTTCGGTATAACCATTAGTAGTGACTAACTGTTGTCTCATTACCTCAATGGCAATGTCTCTTGCTTGTTCAAAGATGTACTTAACTTCAGTTGACTGAGAATTAATGTGCTGAATAGCATTAGCATCAGTAATATAGAACTCAGTTGCATACCATAGTTTGTTGTTACCACCGTGCTTAAGGTTGAATACAGTTGCTTCTAAGATGTCAACAACGTCATCAACACAACTCTGATAACCATATCCACCAAATCCTAATGTTGGATACTGAGAAACACCACGTCCTACAGCAGTAGAAGCAATAAACTGAATGTTCTTCTCTATTTCATTACCAGCATCATAGAACTTATTACCTGCTGCTCCATCTCCAGCGGCATTAAAGTCGTAATTGTTCCGTGGAGGATTAGATGATTCATCAGGGAAGGGATTAAACCCTAACTTGTTCTGGATGGCGAGTGCTGACATATCTCTAGCCATCTTCATAGCAAAGAGAGTTTCTTCTGTCTCATCAGTAACGTGCTTCAATCCATTCTCAGTATTGAGATATAATAAGGAAGCATCATATACAGCAGAGTTAGAATTGAATCTAAGGTCGTGAATAACACCTTTGATTACATCGATAATGTCATCTTCACAATGGTTCTTACCACCTTTAACACTAAAGTTCTTGTGCTTGAATGCAGAACACTTAAGCATAAGAGCAACTGCTTCACCAGCAATAGCACGCTTATTAGTTTCAAGCATATCAGCAGCATCTAGTGCACGCTGTGAACCTGCATATATTTGATTGTCGTGTGTGAATGTTGGTTCTGTTGACTGATCCTTACGATATGCAGCAAGATCTGTATACTGGAACTGGAATAAGTCATCAATAGTCTGAGCATTCATTCCTGCAATATTAGCAATGTTCTCAGAACGTGAGACAAGAGCATTTTGCAATGCCTTCTCCATCAACATCTTAGAATAACCAATTGCATCAAGCATTGGTAGCAATTCTTTCTCAACTTCAATGATCTTCTTCTGAGGATCTAAGTATCGATCAATTATGCCTTGTACATTAGAGTTACCACCAGTTAATAGGTCACCAGCAATAGCAGGTATGATGTGATCTCTAAGGTCACGAACACACTTCTCACGACCTGGAGTACCACCAGGAATGTCAAACTTATCTTCTTGAACGAAGTTAATAGTTACGTTATACTGTTCTTCTAACCAGAAAGCAACTTCATCAGCGATACATTTACGGTTGAAGTATAGTAAATCAGCACCGTCTCTAAATCTATTACCTGTAGGACCAAGAACTAATAGTAAATTATCTACTATATCAGTGATAAAGGTCTGTATACCAGCAGCCGCAGGAGATGAGAAGTAGTTAGGAATACGAATACGTGTTGTATGTTCACCAGTTAAATCATCAGCATTAGCAGTAATAACATCATTACAGAGTTTACCAACTTCTCTCCAAGCATAGATGGACTGAAGTAGTTCTCCATTAACGTGTGCTAATTGACCTAACTGGTTAGCAAGATATCCTCTACCTGCAACAATAGTGTTATAGTTACCACCATATCTAAGGTCAGCAATAATAGCAGGAATAATATACTCGTAAGTATCTCTCAAGCAGAGTCTAGTACCTTCTTGTGATGTACCAGTATCACCAGGTATCACAAAGTCAGGATACTGAGCCTTCATCCTTCCAACTGCTTCCTCAGCAATCCAATACTTATTCTTATCAATTATATCTGCACAGTCTCTATACTCATCACGAGAAAGATCAACTCCCTCAGTCATAATCTCATCACGCCATAGTTCTACACCATCAGCATTACAGGTGGAAACAATTGATTGCTCATACTTGGCATATATCTCACCTTTAATAACAGGAATAGGTGCTTCACCATCAAATCCAAACTTAAGATTGATATCAGTATCATCGTAAGTTGAACTAGGTGTAAAGTTACCAGTATAATCAACTGCTGTAGTACCTAATTTAATCATTAGGTTCTCCATATTACCTGTCAATGCCTGAGCATTAGAAGCGTTAGCACCAATCTTGACTGGTAAATTACCGTAGTTAGTGTTATCAGTATAAGTTGTAGTTACCTTAGTACCACCAACGAATAGACTAGTAACACCACTGTTACGTACAACAGCGATATGAGTCCAAGTATTTGCTGTTAGTCCAGTAGAAGTTATCCTATCAACGTTACCAACGTTCCAACGAACACTATTGTTAACAATCATCAAATATGCTGAACCTGTATCCGAAGTTGAAGTACGGAAGTCAAGAATCATCTGGTTAGTATTAACAGCAGTTACCTTAACCCACAATTCTATAGTGAAGTTACCATCAGGTATTCCACCATTACCAAATGCAAGTTTCTCAGTTGCAGGATGTGTAAGGTATGCACTACCACTAAATTCTAATGATCCAGTACCAACAGCATAATCTAAATTATCAACTGTGACACCAGTATTAGTTAATAGACTATTAGTAATGTATTCTCCAATTTGGAATGGTGCACTAGGATCCTTAGTATAGATCCACTTATTACCAGCATTAGAACCAATGATCTCAGCAGTTGAACCAGATGTTATACCTTTAATTGTCTCACCAAAGACGAAGAATCCACCAGAAGACTTATCCTTATAAGCCATCTTGACAGACTTAAGTGTCTCAGCATCTTGGAAAGCATAAGGTGGCTCAACTCTTGTTAGATTACCGATAGACCACTTATAGGTAGCAGGTGTTGCTCCAGTAGGATCTTGAATTGAATCAGTAATGATTGCAAAGAAGTTTGTAAGAGCAGATGTTATGCTTACACAAGCAGTTGTAGATGGATTAGCTAATACAGCACCAGATGGGATTGTCTTAGTAGTTCCAGCAGCAAATGCTGTATGAGTTCCAGGAGAAGCAGTAGTACCTAGGGCATTAATCACTAAATCCATCAGGGTGGTTATTGTTGAACCAACTGCATTACATACAGGTGATCCAGTATCAGCAGTGATTCCACTATCAGTAAACTGTGTCCAACCGTGTGAAGTATCTTGTTTAGCAACTACAACGTTCTTCATAACGTCAAGTGCCATAGTCTTCACTTTGGTATAAGCATCAACCATAGTGTCGATGTCACCAGTTACAGTACCGTACTGTAAAGTTCTATAAGTCGATTCGTAGATATGATCATTACCACCAAGAGCAGTGTTATATGCTAATGCTTCAACAAAGTCAACAATATCACTTAAGCAATGAACATCTCCACCAGATACCTGATAACCAGGATTCTGTTGTTTGGCATAATATAATGCTTCGTGAGCAATATACCACTTGTTAGCAAGTAATAAAGTTCTAGCATCAGCGTGACTATTATCAGTTGCAGTATACTCACCAGTAATTGTAAGGTCTCTCCACTGCTGCTTAGTAGTATATGTTGTATTAATAGTCTCCATCCTTACACATTGGATAGCAAGATCTCTTGCTTTCTCCATTGCATATACTGTCTGAGGAACAGCACCATCAACGTGATATACAACCTGTCCTTGTACGTAAGTATTGGCAATATCCCAGACTTCTGAGTTACCATCAAATTCTATCTGCCAAGCCATCATCTTAATGGCTTCTACAATATCATCAATACAATCTTGATTTCTACCTGTATTGATTTGGAAGGAGGGGTAGAAAGCCAACATTATCCCTACGGCTTCTTCAGCAATAAAGTCTGCATTACGTCTTAAAGTGTTAGAAGCATCACCACGTCTGTTATCGTGTTGCCTTCTTAGAGAAGAGTTACCAAAGTATAACTTCTTAAGACGAATGTTAGTACCAGCAGCAAAGTCAGTACCAGTTAAGTTATCGTAACGAATCTCTTGGTTACGTACATTCTCAAAGTCTAGGAAGTCTTGATTGTTTGCAGTATTAGGATCGTATAGTTCAACTGGGTTAATAACAGTCTCAGAAATGTTATCAAGGATAACGTTCGGGAAGGTAATTGAAGGAACCCTCTGGAATACAAGACCGAAGAAGGAAGAACTAGGTGATAGGTCTACCTGATCAATAACTTGATTAGATATATCATCCTGATAAGGAGCAATGCTAGTAATAGTTGCACATATCTTAGAACGTGCAGAATAAATGATATCGTTGTATTTAAGGTTAAATTCACCAGTTTCATACTCAGCAGTACCAGATGTACGTGAAACAACTAGTTCAGTAGTGATAACACCTTCCTTCAAGTTGTTTTCTTCAATAATAGCGAACTTACCTTGTAAGTTAGTAATTCTCTCACCTTGCTCGAAGATAGTCTTAGAAGTAAGACCATTTACAGCAGATAAGACGGAATTAAACCCAGTAGCTGATCCAAGGATATTTTCATTGATTTGGAAGGTTCCACCAGTGATATCAATGACATCAATGTAATCAACACCAGAATCTATAACAGTAGCAGTAGTTTCAGAAACTAAACCTCTAACAGTGTTACCTAGAAGTGGGAAAATACCACCAATCTGACTGAACGTCATTCTAGTGATTAACTTCTGACCAAAGACCATCTCACGGAACTTAATCCTAGAAGGTGCTTTAGGTGCTTCAGTAAAGACTACAGAAGGACCAGAAGTGGAGAATGCAGTACCAGGAGACTGTGCAACACCATTGAGCAGAATAAACATCTGATCTTCAGTTGCTGTGATGGAACTACCCTCAACATTGAGAGGGAACTGGGTTTTAATCCCATCAAAGTCATCAGAAATATTATCAATCTTCTTAACGATAGAGGTTAGAATTTCCTCTGAGTTAGTCAATCTCTTCTGTCTGAATAGTACCTCAGTGTTATTAAACTGAGTATATATGGGTTGTGCGTTAGCAAAAGAGGTAATTTGGTTGATATTAGTGAAGGAATTGATATTAACCTCTTTAATGAGGTCAGATACAACCTTTCTTCCAGAAATATCCTTACCACCAGTGATTGCTAGTTCACCAAACAGGTTAAATCCAACAGGGTGGTTTGTTTCTAGTACAGGCTTTCTCCATTGGTTAATAGGTGTCTGAGACTTAATAACGTATGAGAAGTTCTGATAGAAGTAAGAATCTTGTATTTTTTGGACAATTTCAGATGGTTTACCAACGTCATCGATAAATTGACCAGGAGTATTGGTTAGAGAAGCAATATTCAGTGTACCAGTAGCAATTGATAGGTTATCAATCAAACCAGAAGCACGAGAAACCTCACCAGTTACACGTTCACCCTTTCTCCAAACACCGTCATAGTTCTCAAGTTTAAGGATTCTAGGTCCAATCTGCCAACCTTCGTTAGTAGAAACGTAACCAATTGCAGATGATAGTGCTAATGAAGTACCTTGATAGACTTTTTCACCCTCTAGGAACCTTGAAGTTTCAACGATAGCAGTTGCTTTACCACCAAATACCTCGGTGAGTAATACCTGTCTACCTTCACCCTGAGTCAAGAATGTGATATAAGAACCAGATTCAGCATCTAACTTAGTCAAAGAGATACGTAATTGGTCAGATTCAAGTGAATTTGCCTCACCAGCGATAGCATAGTAAGTAGTTGTCTCACTTAAGCTAACCAAACCAGCAGAACTTGGTTTTGGTAGGATACCAACTGTAGATCCAAGGTCTTCTGCTCTTAATGTGACTTCAGCACCAGTTGTGATACCGTGTGGGAAGTTAAACTGTAAATACCCTAAGTCTACGTTAACAACGTAGTTAAATTCTGATTTAAGGGTAACTGTTGGTTCAGAACTGTATCCTGAGCCTGGATCCTTGATAATAATCTCAGAAAGACGATTGTTCTTAACAACTGCCTCTGCTTTAGCACTAGCACCTCCACCACCTTCAATTACAACAGCAGGAGTCGAGGTATATCCAGAACCTGGGTCAGTTATCTTGATCTGTGCGAGTAAAGCGGTATTAAACAGCTGAAGGTTCACAGGGAAAGTTATTTCAGGTCTCAACGTATAATCGTGAGAGTAACCGAAACCAAACTCATTATTCTTAAGTTTCTTGATCTTACCGATTGATTTACCTTGTAAGAACACAGAAGCACCAGATCCTTCATCAGGAATGACAACTTCTAACTGTCCACCAGAACCAGCAAGTAGAGAACCAAGAATACCAGGAATTGCATCAATATCAATAGATGCAGTCTTATATCCCTTACCAGCAGAAGTTAGAACAACATCAGTGATAACTCCTTCAAAATCACCATCATCTTGAACAGTAATGTTACAAGTAGCACCTTCACCGTCTCCAGCGATAGGAACGTTGTAGTAAACACCATTTACATACTCAGTACCACCGTTAAGGATACGAACCTTCTCAATCTCTCTATTGGAAGCGATATCAGTAACAATTGGTAGTCTCTGATAGAATCCACCTGGGTTTACCAGTTTAATAGCAGATATTGGACCAATTGCCTTGGCAGAAGTAGTTGAGTAGGAAGAACGAGGTAATTGGAACTCATTGTTACCAACAGGAGCATTTGTCTTCTCTGGCTCATTTAATAGTCTAAAGTCGAATGTCTTACCAGCATTACTTGTTGCAGTTACCCTAAACGTTCCTTTATAAGGTGTTTGTATAACGTCAATGAAGGATCCTTCACCAACTGGAGAATCTGCACCTGTTCTTGATGGATCGAAGTAGTATGAAATATTAGTAACGTCATCATTAATAACAAACTTAACCAACGGTGTTGGTGAGTCATCATCAGTAAATCCTGGTGTACCCTCTCTAATAATGTTAATAAACGGATATTCCAGTTTGAATTGGTTGTCCCTAGAGAATGATAGATAATATCCTAAGTTTGAGTTGTCATCAAGGTCAAATATGTACTGATGACCTCTAACAAAGAGGAATTTAGGATGCTTGGCGTAAATATTGACATTAGTAACTGAAGATCCACTACCAGAGAAGGAAGGATCTTGTACAGCAGTACCTCTCATACGGAATGAGAAGTCTCTTGAATTAAAGACCTCTTCTATGAAGAATGAACCATTATAGTCATTTGTAGCAAAGTTCTCAGTAAATATGATGTCATTTACTTCATAGTTGTGTCTACTAGAAGCAGAACAGTAAACTAGATCAGTATTTGTGAGTGCTGCATTAGGAATAACATCCTTATTGAGTTTTGCAATCAAAGATATCTTCTTAACACCAGTCAAACCAGTAAATGTAGCAATCTTACCAGTAGCATCAACAGCAAACTGAAGGTTTACAGCATCAGCATCAATAGTATCTCCTTTAATGAATGAGGAGTCACTATAGATCTCTTCAATCTTAATAGTGTAATCAGACGCTGAGAATTCCTTCCAAGAAGCAAATGCACTTAAAGTACTACCACTGTATGAAATATTTGCAAGATCTATCTCATAAATGCCAGATGCAGACAGATATGCCCAAGAAACAGCACCATCAGAGACAATACCAGTTGTATGAGTAGGTGCAATAGTACCAGATGTACCAGCAGAAGTACATTGATATAGCTTCTTATCGTTGTAAACGATGTCTTCTACAGCATATACAAAGTTAGTTGCCCAAATTGGCTCAGTTTTTTCCTCTGTAAAGTTCCATTCTAGCTCGTTTACATCACCGTGAGTCGATTTTAGTAGTTTTGTTTGGTCAAATGTACCAATAATCTTACCAATCTTACAAGAATTGACTCCAGACTCAACAACTACACCATATGCAGATACAACATCGTTACCACCAATGACTGAATACTGTTGTAAAGTAGTTCCTTTGGTGAATGTAGCGTTCTGATTGAACGTAATTGTCTTAACTAGGTCAATTTGAGCATATTTTGCGTCTCTAAAGTAGAATTTTGGTACAACAGTGGTTGTAAGAAGTAGTTTCTTACCACCAGGAGTCGGAATAGTAGCAGTTCTATTACCAAATGACTGATCAGTAGAGGATAAAGTGAATGTTCCTGGTACGTGAGTTGAAATAACATCACCATAATCAAGAATTTGAATACCAGCAGGACCAATAGTCCAAGGATTCAATACAACCGCTTGGGTATTAAACGTATAATTGCTTGCAGCGGCGACGTTTAGGGTATGTCCTGTCTCAACATCGTTAAGAGTAAAGGATCCAAGTGCTGTTTTATCCTTATCAATCTTATAGATGAATCCTTGTGCAATATGACTAGTACCTTCTACAACAGCAGAGGTAAATGCTTCAGTGTACTTAGCACTAGGTGAAACAACTGCATTATCAATCCATCCAATCCAGTTATTACTTGCACCAGGAGTACCATCAGGACCAATAGTTGCAGTCTTTAAGTTAATGTCAACTGTTGTACTAGTAAGAACCTGTGCTTCAATACCATTAACATATAAGCGATACTTGTAATCACCAACTCCAACACGTTCCTTACTAATAGCAACGTGAATAAATGCTTCGTTATTAAAGATAGCAAAGTAGTTAGCAGCAGTAGAGAATGTAGTAGTACTGGTTAGATCAATAAATGTCTTACCAAAATTAGGACTTGTTGAATCTGCATCAAGACCAATCTTGACCATATTACCAGTATCATCAAGTACAGTGAAGAATAATGGTTTTGTATTAGAACCACTGTACTGAGCAGTACCAAGTGCCCAGAATCCCTCTAAAGTCCAACTGGTTGCTACATCAGCACCATATTGAAGAGTAAGAGAGTTAGATGCGTCTAACTTAACAGAAGATGCTCCAGCGTGCTTCTTAGTATCATCAATTACAGCATTACCAGCTGCGTGCCAAGCTTTATTAGTAGCAGTAGCAAGAGTATCGTTATATGTGTCATCAAAGAGGTTATCAGCAGTATCCCAGTTAAAGATTGCTAACTGATCTGCTTCCATCTTATTACCAACAACAACTGTGTCACCAGAACTATCATTAGCAACTGCTATTGCTTTAAATCCAATACCATTAGTTTCACTTACATTGGAAGCGGTGATTACTGTACCTGTATTCCAACCAACTTTTATAGTTGATGACTCAATAGCATTGAATTCTCTTTGTACAGATACAGATACATCAATGTTACCAAAGATATCAAACTGGACACCAGCGTTAGTAACACCTTCGTATACACCAGTAGGAACAAATATTCTGCTTTGATCAGCACTACTAAAGTCAGATCCTTCATTAAATTTAACGTAGATAACACCATAATTCTTGCCATTTACGTCAATAGCAGTTGCAGTCACATAAACTGCACCGTATTCATCAATACTAAATGTTGGGTTAGCAAACTTATATGAAGCATTAGAAATCTTCTTAGTCCACACAACTTCAACAGTTGCACTATCATAATAAGTTTCACCAATAATGATGTCAGCAGTATTAGTAGGTTCTGAGATACCACAGAATAAGAAGGTATCCTTAGATTTCCACTTTAATTGATGTAGATGCTCACTAACGGCACTAGAAGCGATCTTACGCTTCTCCATCATAGATCCGTCAATATCTAATAGTGCAACCCACATATCGTCTGGTTGCAGAGAGTTAGCATCGGTATAACCACCGATCATAACTCTTCCATCTTGGTCTAGACCAATAGTGGTAGCGTAATCGCGTCTGGTGGAACCAGATATACCAGCAATATCACGCTGCCATTGAATAATACCATCTGGGTTATTAGCGTTATCGAAACCTGAAGTATACTTGGCAACAACAATATCAGGGTTGTGTGTCAAGTTTATTGTGTTAGTAACTGTCTCACCAATAACATAAATGTTGTGAGGATTACTATTCTCGATATAAACCGACTTCCACTTTAATGATTTTGCACCAGAAGGTACTGTAGGTACAAGAGTTCTCTTCCAAAGAATACGACCATCACTGTTAAACTTAGCAAGAACACCACAAGTATCACCATCAGCAAGATTTCTCTCACCAACTACGTAGATAGTGCGGTCATCAGCAACTTGAACATCATTTATAGAAACAATACCAGTTGCTTCCTTAAGGAATGATAGGAAGTAGGATGCTTTCTTATATCTCTGTGGATGTGATACACGAATCTTAGGAGGATTGTTCTTGTCATATCCAGAACCAGAGTTGATTATATTTGCTTTCTTAACAGCACCAGCTTCAGTTCTTTCTAAAGTTAACTTGAAATCTTGTCCAATTGTAGAAATAAGTTCATATGTTGGAGGAAGTTCAGAAGAATAACCAACACCTTCCTGACTTATAGTTAATTCTTCAACACCAGCAATAACTTTAACTCTAAGTGTCTTGTTAGTGTCATCAAGAACAGGTGTACTGTCAACGATGATTTCATCGTTAGCACGCAATTCGTGCTCATCAGGAGTTGTTATACGTCCATATGGAGAGTCATTCAACATATAAGATGAATAACCAGCAATAGAAAGACCTGCTACAGAACTAACCTTAGCAGATGCTCCAAATCCTTCTGTTCCTTCATTATCAAAGTATAGTTTGTCACCAACTTTATAAGAGATACCTGGGTTCTCAACGACGAATCCGTCAACCTGAGCATCCTCAAACTTGGTAGTAGTCTCAATATCAATATCAACTTCAGAACGAGTAGATACTCTTGGATAATAATCAAATAACTGTAGAACAGGTTCTTCAGAGATATTGATCGGTATAGTATCTTCTTGATTATTAATTACACCGTCTCTGTTAGTATCTTCAATTTCAAAGATAAGTTCTTCACCAAGTTCAGTTACAAGGATATCTGTCTCAGCATTAGGCTGACGTTCGATATCAATGTCAACATCCTCATAAGGATCACGGAAACGAACAACATCATCAGGAATATTAGTCTGTACAGCATCCTGTGTGTAGTTCCACGCATCTGCTGAAGAATAAAGTTGAGGACCAGCAACGTATGGGAATATAGGGTTACCTGCGTCAGATGCATCGATAGAGATGAAATATGCGTAAACACCTTCAGGGAACTGCGGTGTCTTACAGAAACGACCATTATATTGGTCTAGGTCACCATATTGGAAGGTGTACTCAAAATCTTCAATGAATGAACCAGCAGGATACTCAGTTAAAAGAGGACCATCTGCTCTAACTGGATTTGGGTTAGTTGCAGCATCATATATCAGAATTGGCTTGATTCTGTAAGAAGATCTAATACGACGTACACCAGAAGACTGGTCAGTAGCATCTATGTAACCGTAAGGACCATAAATGGGGTTACCATCAAATGCCCATCCAAGAATAGGTGAGTGTTGCCATCCTGTAGATAATTCTTGTAATAATTGGGTTGCTTGGTTTTTAAATACGTTATCACCAAGAACATACCTTAATTGCTTAGGATCTGATACGTGTGCATATTCACCACCATACTGAGTGTTATATCCAGCAAATACGTATCCACGAGCAGTATCAAAAGATTGACCTAACTCATCCTGTAGGTTTTTTGTCCACTCGAACACGTTTGCAGTGAATGTCGCCATTTCACCGACTGCTTCTAATCTAACAGTTGTGAGTCCAGTAGTGTAACCAATACCTCTATTGACCACAGTAACACCAATGACCTTACCTCTATCCTCACCAACACTACCAATAGTTGCTTTTGCGACAGCACCATAACCGTCACCATTGATCACAATCTCAGGTGCAGTGGTATATCCTTTACCAGCAGCAATAATAGCGATTGAAACGATACGACCATTGATTATGATAGGTTGTGCAACAGCACCTTCACCAGAATTCAATTTGATAGCAGGTGATGTAGTGTAGGAAGAACCTGCGTTAGTTACACTTACAGACTTAATTGGACCTCTAACAGCAGCAGTTGCGGTAGCACCGTTACCATTTCCACCTGATATTGATACATCAGGTTGTGAAGTGTATCCTTGACCTGGGTTTTCAACTAGAATCTTACTTACTACACCGTTAGTAATAACAGCGGTAGCAGTAGCACCGAATCCGTTACCACCCACAATAGAAACAAGAGGACTGCTAGTGTAACCAGTACCCCCTGCGCTGACATCAATTTCACTTAATTGTCCGTCTACAACAACACTTGCAGCAGCACCAGTTCCACCACCACCTGTAATCTCAATGATAGGGGGATTTGCAGCATCATATCCTTTACCAACATTAGTGATGTTTAAACCAGTTACACCACCATACTTAATTTTGCTTTCTGATCTATAAGACCACGCAGATACACCATTAACCCACGCACCAATAGGTCCAAACGTAGTATCTTCACGTTTGGATACCGTGTTAATTACTCTAGGAATACGAATTAACTTACGCTGGTTGCCTGGAAGTAGTGCAGATCCAACAAAAGGACCAACTTCATAGTTAGGAATACCAGAAGATGCTATGTAAGCATAGTCATCATTAAAGAACGTATTCTGTACGTTTGTAGTAAAATCTCTAATAGCAATGCTAATTCCTTCTTCTGTAGACTTACCTTTGTTCAAATCAACAGATAATAGGATATTACCAGCAGGAGGAGCGTCGGCAGGAGCAGGAATACTGTATTCAAAGATTAGATTGCTAATACGTGAGGTAACTAAGAAGGTACCATTGAACACAGTTGGGTTTGCACCGTAGATAGTAACGGTGTCTCCAACCAAAAGACCGTGATTATTAGAGCAAGTTACAGTTGCTGTCTGATTATTAAGACCACCAGGTACAATACCACTGATCTGAATCAGTTTCTTAACGTTATACAACCAAGATGTGATACGTTGATCTATAGAAGTAGAACCAAGAGATGCAACGTTTAATTTGTCACCAGGTAAGTAATATGATCCTGTGTTGGTCAGTACAGTGGATTTTGCGTCTGCAATACCCAAAACACGCATTTTGATCTCATTTTCGAGACCTCTATTGACATATACAAAGATTTCTGAGTAAATTGTTGTACCAGAATCCCAATCCTCTACAATACCGTTCTTAGAACGTGTACATTCGATGAACTGGTTAAGAGTTTTCTCCTTGTATTGAACCTGCTCATTATCATTAATGAGGATTGTACCGTTTCTTTCAGGCCAACCAATCGTAGAGTCAACAGTAATAATCGAATCGGTAGTGCTAAGTTGCTCTACCAGAGTAGTTTTGTAAGGTATAGTGAACTTACCTTGTAAAGTTTCTTCAGATATTGCAAGTTCATATACAGTACCTACACCAGTATTGATCGCAATAACGTTCTCAATTAGTGCAGATGCACCTTTAACATTAATATCTACGTCATCTATGTACTGAATTAACTGTGCATCTAATAGATCACCTGCATTTCCTTCCAAAAGTTCTGCACGTAAGACTGTATCTACGTTCCAAGATGCAGCAGAAGGTTTGATAACCTCATCTTTTGGATAAGATACATCAACATTCTCCGAGAACAGCATCTTGAATAGGTACTGTGTGGAGATCTTCGTACCTTTAGATGCGTAGAAATCACTAATAGTTTTGATAATTTGCGGAGCATTTACCTTTTCATAGTCAATTTCCGCATTAGGAAGGTACTGGTTTACGTATCTTCTGTATAATTCCTTAGCAAAGAGTGTATCTAGGTTAGAAATAGTAGATCCAACCGCGTGAGAAGACTGAACAGTTTCTGCTTCTTTCTCATATACTTGATTACCTTTTTGGTCAAAACTGGTTACACCAGAAACACCACGCTTACAATTAACAAACGCAGATGGTTCATATAGTTCTCCAGCATTATGAATGGTAAATCCAGTTACTTCTCCAAATCCAACGTCACAAGATGCTTCTGGAGCAGGAGGAGCAGCAATAAAGACTTTAGGTGGTTCTGTATCTGAATATCCAGATCCAAAACTGGTTATATTGATATCAGTGATCTCACCATTGAAAATGGTTGCAACAGCAGTAGAACCAGTTCCACCTATAGGTTGATCAGCAATATCCTTCCTATTATCAACAATGTACACAGATGGAGCATCAGTATAACCTGCACCACCAGTTAATAGTTCAATATTAGTAACTCTACCACCAGTTACACTTACATCAAGTATTTGAGCACCTACAGGGTCAATAATCTTTGCTCTAGGTATTGTTTCATATCCTTGTCCACCAGATACAACAGTAATACCATTAACACGTCCATATTCATCAATAGTAGCAACTACGTTTGCTTTAATAGCATTATCACCAGTTGGTAGATCCAAATAAACCAAAGGAGGAGTTGTATATCCAGAACCCTTCTCTACAACTGTAATTGATCCATCTGCTATAGAATCACCATTCAAAGTAGGATTAGTGACGGTTGCACCACCAGGATTAACAAATGAGATAGATGGGATCTTATCGTAACCACTTCCAGAACTGTCTACAATGAGTTGTGAGACCCCTTCGATGGAATCATCAACAACTGCACGGATTTGAGCAGTTTTACCTTCAGGGTCAGCAGGAGGGTCAACTACAACGATTGGAGGGTTAGCAGATGTATAACCTTGTCCTGCAAACAGTAATCTATCGTCTTTAATGCCATTTACCAATGCTTCAGCAGTAGCATTTCGACCTGGACCTTTAGTAGACGCAATACTGATCTTTGGAGCAAAACTTAAACGATATCCAGTACCACCAGTCTTAACAATAACCTTATCAACCTTTCCTTGTTCAATATCTGCAATAGCACTAGCACCACTACCAAATTCAGGTGCAATCATCTCAATCGATCTGATTTGGATGACTGAATTCTGTCCAATTTCATTCTTAAAGATTAATCTGTCTTGAAATACAGTGAAATCTTCATATGGACGCTTCTCTACTCTATCGACTACAACGATACTCGATACAGTGGATAAAGGAGTATAGGAAACTCCATTATTAGTTAAGTTAAACTCTTTGGCATCAACTGCAACTGTAATAGGGTCTATATTACGGACAGGGATGCTTGTGTAACCAATAAGGTATCGAACAGTGTTAATAGCACCTGTAAGACCACCTGTAGGGGCAGCAGGAGGGTTCTGAAGCCTTATTTTGTCTCCCTCGATGAAATAATCAACATCTGGATATAAAAACTCGTTATTAACAACAACTAACAGATGATTAGCAGATTGAGGTGAAACTGGCTTACCTAAAAGTCTCAGATCAAATAAAACCTTACTACCATCAAACTGCGTAGCAATTGGTTCAAATTCTTGGATTTTACGATCAAATTCAGCCTTATTAACACCTGGAGTGAATACTATGTCTGGTGAATGAGTAACCTTCTCATAATAGATTACTTCACTATCAATTTTTATTGTTCCGTCTTTTTCTAAGAAATAATTAACGTTCTCAGAGATGATTTTGTTCTGAGTAGGGTCAACTTTCTCCAGCACAGCAGAAGCTGAAGATAAGAAGTTAGGATCAAACTCACCAGAACCTACATCTGTATAATTCAAGATATTATTCAGGATGTCATAAGGACGACCTGATTTTTCTTGAGATCTGTAGTATTCGGTAAGAAGATTAACAAATTGTTCGTTATCTTCTCTAATGAATGCAGGTATCTGGTCCTGCACCCTGTTAGATACGGTAATAGCCTTCATCTGCTGTTTATTTTGCTATTTTTGGATGATTAGAAGCAAGAGTTGAACTCTGGCATCTCAAACACGGTGGTTGGATAATCAATGATATTTATTGAGCTTCCATCGAAGTTAATAGCGTTAAAGTCGAACGGATCGAAGGTTGGAACGTTAGTTCCATCAATTGTGTAGTCGATGGTTTGTACAGTTGGGTTAAAGATCGTAGGATCTAGACCTGTACCTATGTTGACATTACCAGACGCAGGTATGATGGTAACTGGCACTCTGGCAGTTCCATCTGGGGTACTTGCGATATCTACTGGTCCAACACAGACCTGTCCACTCTTATAATCAACGGTTCCTACATTCTTCTTAAGAACAACCTCAGTTTCATCAACCTTAGTTATCATTATGAGTGTTCCGTAACCGTCATCACGAATATTTACTGGAAGTAACGCAGTAGTATCATCAGTGAGTAGACTTGCTGATGAAATCTGATTAGCATTAACTCCACCTTGAATATTCAGAAGACCTTCTGTATATCCAGTTGCATAAAATGTTCCAGTTTTTACTGTAGAGTATTTTGGTACGCAAGTTCCTTCGGTAGCCGCACTAGATCCTTTATTTCCACCTGAAAGATCATTGGGGTTAGCGATTTCGTTGTTAAAATCAATACACTTAGTAAATGTCTGACCAAAATTGAAGTTCTCGACGTTCATACCCAAAGACATATGGGTAATATTGCCACTGATCGAAGGATCAGAGGAATCGATCATCGACTGATAAGCACTGAGGTCAATGCGACCATTGAATCTAGTAGATTCCGCTTGAGAATTGTATTGATCGACAGCTCCCAGAACTTTAGACGCAACTTCATTATTTGATAATGTAGTCTTATTACCGTCGAAGAACGCCCAAGTTTTTGGTCTAATGTATAGGGTAATGGGATCGACGATGACAGGTTCAATCGCCGCAATCGAATATTTAAGAAGATCAGTCTTGATTCTCTTCTTGGTCGTTGTGTTAAGTAGGGCACCTGATTTCGTACGAATGGATATGTAGACTTTTCCGTAAACTGGTGGTGCTAAACGCTCTCCACCATATGCAGTAACGGATTTTGCCTGTGGATATACCTTTTTAGTGATAAATTCATAGTCAGACTCAGTTACTGCTCTGTTCTGACTGTTAAACGCCCTAGGAGCGTTGAATTTGATACTTAGGGTAGATTCTACATCTTCACCATCCTGAGCACCGTCTACCGTTGCTAAGGAGATCTGAGAAGATGGGACATAACGTTGTTCAGAGTCTATCACACGACCGATAAAGCTGAAGGACTTACATCCATTAGCAGCAGTACCTTCAGTACGTACATACTTTAATTTAATTACTTCACCAGCAATTAACTGACGACAAATGACACCATCACCAAATACTACGTGATAACGTTGATCGTCTGTCTCCTCAAGGAAATATCCACGAGTAGTACCATCAACATCAACAATATTTTTAACTAAGTTGTATGTGTCAATCTCTTCAGACTGTGCATTGGGTGAAATTGAGACTGTTAGAAGGTCTGTATCTACCTGATCAGCAGGAATTTCATAAGATCTCTTCTTAACATCATCTACAACGTATTCATACTCTAAAGTGTTACCTTGATTGATAACTACCTTACTAAAGGTTGCAACTCCAGTAGATTGATCAACAACTGCGCTCAAAGAAGTTGGTAAAGTGAATGTATAACCAGATCCACTCACAGCAGATACAAAAACATCACCAGCAACCATAGTTACTGTTGCAGGATATGTTGTACCTGAACCAATAGTCTCCGTTTGTACAGCAAACTGCACACAAGCCTTTGGTGCTTTAATTGATCTCGGTGTATAATTTAACTGCTTTGCTATCTTAACTACGTTATCTCTGATTGTCGCAGACTCAAGAAATGCCTCATTCATTGCCATATTAGCATTGAAAGAAGCGTAATAAGTGTTATATGATAAAACATCTAGCAAATAAGACGCAGCAGATCCGTCAAAATCGTAATCTGTGAACTCATCTCGTGTTCGCAGGTAAGATCTGATAGATTCCCGTATCTCAGAGAAGTCTAATGATGTTAAATTGGATGGTATTGCTGCCATTATGTTCTCTCCAGCAAGAAGTCTACGGTTTGAGTTAATGTTTCACCGATGATGGTGTAATCTAATTCAACTTCTAGGTTATTAGTGTCATCTGCACGTAATCTAACCTCATTTACCACCACACGCGGTTCAAATCGTTGACACACGTTCATTATTTCCTCTTTGAGTTCTTCTGCCATAAAGATGTCAAAAGGTTCAAAAAGCATCTGACGTAATCTGGATCCCTTTGTAGGTTGAAAAGGTCTCTCACCAAACCCAGTAAGAACTAGGTTTCTGATTGATTGTTTGATAGCGTTCTCGTTTTTAACCATAGAAAAATCCTCAGTATTGGGGTTGGATTTCATCCCTATACTGAGGTCACGGAAAGCTCGTGATAGATTTCTATCTGCTTTAAAGCGATAAGCCATTAGGTTTCAGACTCTTCCTTGTTGCGGCTACGTTCTAGGTATTTATCGGAACGAGGATCCGTTATTAGATACATACCTGATTCGTGGAAGCTGTCTGCTATATCGACAGGTCTCCTGACAGGACCTTTAGTCCATTCTGGGGGTTGTTCTTCCATTTTTCTACCGCACTAGGTATTATTTAGCCTCCTTGTCCCCTGGATGGTTTTTTTCGCTTATTTCTAGAAGTTGCTGCATACTTTGTATGCTTTCCACTTCCCTGACGTGTCTTCTTCGGAGTTGCTTCCACATACTCCGAGGCACCCCAAGCACCTTGTTTGGTCTTTACAGCCATAACGGCAGCTATTCGAACTTCTCTATGATGCTAACACATTTGGACTGCCAAAAGCAACCACAGATGAACAAGGCCAACTTTTTCCTGGTTTTCCTATGCCCAATGGATCCATAATGCGTCCAATAGGTATTTTGAATGCTAAAACTTGCTTAGTAGTTGATTCTAAAACACGAGTATGACCTAAACCCTTCATATCTTCAGTTGTTAGTACACTACAGTTGAAAGGAGTCGGTATAATACACATCGCTTTACCACAAGGACACGAAAAATTCACAATATTAGTTGTAATTGATCTATGAGGTGTAAATACGTCCCCAAAGATCATAATAGGTAATCCATTAACTAAAACTGTTGCTCTCATAGGGTTAAGAGCAGTTAAAGGTGTAAGTGGGTTTGGAGGCCACATACAAGTCTTTTCCTTAACAACAACAGGAAGTTCAATAGGTGGTGTACTACAAGCCTGGTTACTATGAATAGTCGCAGGAATAGGTACACCGTGTCCAGAACACGGCAATCCGTTATGATGTGCTACTGGTCTTAAAAGTCCTAATGCCATTATTGATCCTGATTAGTTAAATCACATTCATCGAAATATGGGTTACCCCATCGTTTAATCGATTGATCTAATAAGTGTGTTGCCCCAGGCAAGTAGTTTGCCCAATGCATTTTTCCGTTAAACGGTCCCAATTCTATGTATGGGTTGTCTTCTGATGTTTTACCTGTGTCAAATGCCACTGTAGAGTGTACAACGTTCTGTAGAGCAGAACAATTACCATATTCATTCAGGTTTCCACTCTGTACCCAAGTAGAAGGATTGGAGAAAGGTTGTCCAGTACAGATATCATCTGATGCTAAACCATTACCATTCTCATCATAACCACTGTATACGTTCAACACACCGTCAGCAATGAAGTTATGCCAGCAAGGATTAGGGAATTTGTTATTAGTACAGCTAGCCAACTGGATAGTATTGTACGTGTGCGTATATGTTTGACCATTCATTGTGTCATATATGCTTATAGACCCACTTCCATACGATGTATAATTGTTCGGTCCAACCCAAGTTGCTAATTTCTCCAGCTCAGACCCGTAAAAATCGAACGTAGTTTCATCACCAGCAGTAGGAACGAACGTATAGTTACCGCCACCTGACGAGAAACAACGTCCTTTGACGCTACTACCACGTACACAAGTGTGAGATTTGTTGTTTGGACCAGCTGGACGAGGCTTTGTGTAAGAAGGTTTAGGTAAAGACTCCAACCAATCAAGGAATTGTTGGTTAACAGTTTCACCTTTAAGGGAAACATCCCCTTCACACCACATTGAAACACGAACTTGAGCAAATTCTTCCTTACTTCCACAGTATTTGTATGGCAAATACCCATATGTCGTCTCTTCCCCGTACTGATTATACGCAACAGTAGGACAAGGTATGTCAAAAAAGCGTCTAACCTGATAAAGATTAGCCTGAAATGTCTCTAAACACTCTCCACCGAACATTCCAGGCATTCCAGATGCCATTTTACCCTCAACATACTGTGCATCTTGCACAGATTGAGATACAGCACCCGAAATCATCGCATCATTTTGTCCCCAAGTGGGTTCTGCGTTCAAAATTTCACTCTGATAATCATCAGGATCCAAATATGTGCTTAAATTTGTCCAATCTGTACCTACAGATGGATCTAAACACCTAACAGGGATGTTATCACAGAATCTTGTCTTCTCTTTATCATCAAAATCCTTTGTTTTCAAGTACCCATCAACGTATTCTGATCGAATTGGTTGATTGAAATTCTTAAATGACTCTTTAGCATACCCTAAACCTTCACCCCAAGCACTTCTAGCATCCTCAGATGGTATAGTTTCATCCTCATCTTCAGAATTAAGTGATCTTTCTAGTCCTCCAGAGATATCATCAGCACCTTCTCCAACATAAGTATCAGTTCTACTCTTTCTATCAATCTCAACAACACTAATAGTAACTTCTTCTCCAGCCTGGTACCCTGCTCCAGGGTCAACTATAGTGACTGCTTTGACACATCCTAGTGAATCTAGCACAATTGATGCTTCTGCTTGCCTCAAAGACCCAGAATAACCCGCTTCTGTGATGTATTGTTGAGTCTGAACGTTAGCAGCGGCTTTCTCAGCATCATAACTTGCTGCTTTAAAGTCATCTTTCCTTTGATATTGTACCTGAACATTACCACTTACGTTATCTTCGAACGTTTCTGGTATATTTGAGGCAGTATCAGAGTATCCTTCCTGTCTTAATAGGTCAGGAATAGAGATAACACAGGTTGGTTTAACATAATCTCTACCTGCATTGATAATTTCAATAGATCCTATACCACCAGCATCATTAATTGTTGCTTCTAATATTGCTTCATCAAAGTTTCTCTTCGGTATAAGTGCTCTATTATCAATTTCTGCCTTATAATATGCCAATTTCTTAGGAAATTCATATACTCCAAAGAATGCTGCCTTATCTCTTATCCCAAAACCAGCTAAAATTTCAGCAGTTCCGTTGTTTGCAGAGTTAAAAGTCTGCTGATATGAGAAAGAACTACCTTGTACACCAGCAATAGTCTGTAAATTCATATAACCACAACGTAACTCATCACCAAAGTAACGTACGTTCTGTATTAACCATCCATTGATCTGTTCACCTATCGCAAAAAAGCCAGTAACACTCGTATAACGGAAGAAAACCATATGATCATCTGTTCCAACAGTCCAAAATGACTCCTGAAGACCTACAGTGTTGGGTGCATCGACTGCAATATGTGTTTTTTGGGTCTTCCAAGCATCTTCACGCATCTCATAATAATATGAGTGATATGTTGTATGTGGGTCGTGTGGACAGTCAGCAGTGCTAGGATTGCAAGGTGCGTCCGTAGTGATCAAATTAACCCCATATATCGGTCCTGAGAAGGGAAATGACGTATCATACAAATAATACACGAATTGACCCTCAAAAGCGTCGTGAAAACCCAAAAATCGGGGTAAACACGCCTTTACAGCACCATTTTTGCCATAATACCACTCAAAATTAGCTTTATCGTCTAATAAATCGACATTATCGGGGTTTCCCCACCCCATAGTGCTCGGTGGAGGACTCTGTTCGTTATATTCCTCCTCTCCATACCCACCAGCCTCATCCCAATCGTACCAAGATGACCTAGAAACCTCTCCAGTGTTGATCGGTTTACCTGCTTCAACGATCTGCTTCTTAATTCTAGGTGCAGTTGCTGAGAACACATATCCTAGGATGCCTTGATACTTGTATGCCTGGTCTAGTGGTTTGGCGCAATCAGGTACACCAGCAATGCCAGTTTCTAAATTGACCTCTGTAGCAGGGGTGGTAGTATAGAAATCATCGTTGTTTGTGAGTTCCTTATAATGGTATAAAGGTATTGCAGACTCAGCAGGATGAGTTACACCTGCTGCTGTTGCAGCGGCTGCCGTGGTCCAGATATATCCTAAACTACAAATTGCATTTCCTTGATCCTGATTGATTGCAGTAGTAAGTAAAGCATTACAATCACTACCACTACCGTCTTTAAAACATATTTCTGTATTACCATTCTGAAGATTGAATCCAGCTGCATTACCATTAGTAATAGTGCAGTTGTATGTGTTACCAGCAGTAACAGTAGCAGATTGCTGAGGAGACTGTCCTGCTTGTCCAGTCTGAGTAAACGATATACCCAGAGTAGGGATAGCATATGTTCCTAATGCAGTACCAGCAGTATTAGGATTATCGTTCCAACTAAAGTTAAAAACTATAGTAGCACTACCTGATCCTGTACAAACTAGATTACCACTACCATCAAACTGTATCGATACGGTACTTGCACCACTGGTAGTAGAGAGATAACTGTTAAAGTTTGCAGCATCATATAATAAGAATATCTCTGTATTACCTGCAAGATTTTTCTCTGATGTATAAAAGACTTCCTTCCTATTTCTTGGTTCCGCATTATACCTTTTAGGATTTAAAGGCATACTATCAGGAAGATCATTTAAGTAATGATAAGTATGATCTACTCTTCTAGCAGAATACCATCTGTATATTGCTCTTCTCTCTGCATTACAATTAGCCACACAAGTCTCTGACTGTGTTCCAATGTAATAGACCTCATCCTTTCCAAACTCGAAAGAACCAGGTCCACTACCTTCTACAGTTATTTGATATCCACCAGGACCAAATTGGGCAAAGTCTGGATGATCGTCAGTTGTATATGAGCGTGAGTATTCATAAGAATCTACTGGATTCTCATAACTCCTTCCCGTCTCTATCAGATATGCTGGCATTTAGGTACGCTACCTCCAGCTTATTTAGTCTCTTATAAAGATCGTCAAATACCTGTTTGAGGTTAGAATAGTCCTCAGTACCTGGGATCTTGTACATAATCATCTCAGCACCACGCTTTAAAAACTGTTCGTGTGACTGAGACTTCTGTGCTAAAGTTTTAATAGAATCAGCAATCCTTTCAAATCGCCACTCCAACTCTTGCTCGTATGATTCAAATTCAGGGATGTCCATATTAAGATAGAAGGGGCATATCAGAGAAATCTTTTTTGATTTTGGGTTTGGATAAACGTGCTTGTTCTTCTTCCATCCACTTATCCGCTTTACCGTCCCAGTAGTTTGGGTTATACTTTCTTTTATTACGTTTCAGTATTCTTCCACTAGCGTGTAGACACTTAGATATTGTACTTGCAGCACAACCAGTTACTTCGTGTATTTCTTCCCACTTAGCACCGTTGTCATACATCTCATATATTTTATCACGTTTCCACTCTTCCATTCTTGGTCTACCTGGAAATCTTCCTTCTTCTATTCCCTTTGCTTGACCATCTTTTACTAACTGACTGAAATTCTGCTTCTTCATTGTATGTCTTATACCGTGTATCATATTGTGATGCTTAGTACATACTGTTATAAGGTTGTACTCACTTTCAATAAATTCATCTGAAACCCCACAAGCTCTTGCTTCTTCTGATCCTCTAGGTACTACGTGGTGGTGATGTAGATCATCTTCTCTACCACAGAACACACATATGTTTAGTTTCATTTTAGTTAAAAGTAATTAAGATTCAGTACTATACGTCTTTCATCAGTCGAAGTAGAACCGCAGTGTAGAACGTTCTCTTGGAAAGTTACTAATCTGTTTGCGACAGACTCTACTTTAAGCCCTTCTTCGAATAAAGAAAATCCGTTATTATCATTTATATAGTAGATTGATGTCTTTGATTCCCCTTTACCATCATCGTTTATATCATTATGTAACTCAAACGTCCGTATCTCATCCGCAACAGGGGTTAGGTTCGCCTTTACTCGTATAAGGGCACGTGGGTTGATCTTATTAATTAAACCTAGCACAAGGTCATACTCAGGGGTTAGAGGAGTCCCATTTGAGTACATTAGATTGAATAGATGCCAGTTATGTTTTTCCTTCGCTATTAAGTCAGGTTCGAACATCTGGGCAATATGATTAGTCTTTCGACCAAAGTACCACGGGAACACATCTGACGAGAATTGTTCCTGTAGCAGAAGGTATTCTTCTGTTGGTAAAAAGTTGTCAATGATTTCCATAGTAATACGCGAAGCGTCGCGGGGGTAGTACTTTCAGGGTTTACTACTCTAAGAAGTCATCCCCTGCTTTTAATTTCTCTCTTATACTTCTCCAAGTTGCCTGTACCTTCAACAGGGGTTTGCCCCCACAGACCTCGGCTTTGTATAACAAACACCATTTGCCTGAGTTGCATATTAGTTGACGTTCCTCCTTCGTGAACGTAGCAGTCCATTCAGTCTGCCGTTCCGACTGAGGTTTGTCCATAATGTTGAGTGTGGTTAAGTTTTCGTAGGATTTCGTCGCACATAGCGTATTGTGCGTGCTTAAAAGGACCAACGTGATTCATTTGGTAATACCTAACAGCATCATAGCACAGTTTTTCCTCTGTGCTAGTCATTTTAGTCATTTCTTGACTTCTCCAAGAGTACGGTTTCATTGTCTACACTATATTCTACCTCATCGCCGACCATTAAGTCTGCTTCAGATAATACTGAGTCTGGTAGAATAACGTATAGATCACCCGTATGATCATCCTCTCGGATAATTGTAGTGAATCTATGCATTTTTTCTTATAACATACAGTGTCTTTGGTATATATTGTTCTACAGATTCTATTCTTGACACATCGAAAGCTTTATGATGTAACAAATACCCTTCCCCAAGATATACAGCGCAGTGATTCAAACGTTTATCTAATTTCATCACCAAAATATCAAATTTATTCAGATCGTCTAGGTCAAACACTTCCCCCATCTCTGATGTTTTCAGCACAGACCAGTCTTCTGCTTCCCACAGATCCTTGAGGAACTCTCTGGCAGTGAAACTGTAGTCTTCTTTGCAGACGTGGTATCCGATATCCTTCCCCATATCATAAAGAAGGGTGAAGCAACCTCCACCCTTCGTACGGGACCACTCTCTGCCAAGCCATTGGGAGTATTCTCCTTCCAATCTCTGACGAACCTTTTTGGTCATTTTTTTCTCAGCGAATTTTTTCTATATCTAGGTACCATTTTATGCGATTTCGATAATATATGCCGTCCTATACTGTTGTAGGTTAACAACGAAGGACTTTTTTATATAAGTCGATATCATTTAGTGGGTGCAATCGTGATTACATTTGTGTTACTTAGTGGGCACACAGTTGTTGTTACTTATCCTCTGCAATTCCTACCTCATAACATAACCCTTCGGCGATGCAATAGTCGCAGAATTGTTGATACTGAAGGAGTTCATTGTGTAGGTCACAATCTATTAAGAACTGTGCCATCTCTATTTGTTCATCAGGGGGCAAATTACCCTCATCAAATAGATCACAATAGATTGCAATCTTACTGGGAATGTGTGTAGTCAAGGTCCAAATCTCCAAAGGAAGTGTCATCAATCTCAACGTAATCCTTAGACTCGTTATCATCTTCATCTAAGAGATTGTCGATCCAATCTTTACTATTAAACGGTTTAATCTCAGGGTCCATTTGTGTTACCTTGGTGAGTACGATTAGCGTTTGATTGTTGATACTCAGAGTACTCATAATGCTCGGAGTTGTTGTTAGAAACTCGACCCTTATTACGGTTCGATTTGTTTCTCTTTTCTCTTAAAGATTTTGGTCTATTTGAACTATACGTATCGTTACGTTTGTAAGTCCTTCCCATTGGTAATAGTACCGCTATGTGTTAGTTAGTGTTTACCCCTTAATTATAAACGAATCTGTGGAAAACGTCAAGGGGTTTGTAACAGTTTCTGTAGTGTCTCCTAAGTGTTGACAACTGTTCTGTTCTTATATAGTCTATTAAGGTCGCTATTCCTCCGTGGGTTTATAACACTTATGACTCTAAAGATAGAACGCTTAAGTATGTTTAATTAACCATTTATTTATCCACAGAAAATATACTTAACTGTGGAATAATTGTGGAAAACTATCACTAACTCATACCCATTTTAGGTTATTACTTTGGTCATTCAATTTGTCTTTGTCAATGTGAATAACGTTCTGCGAATCTGTTCCGCCTGGATGATAAGCAAGGGCACACAATCGTGCACAACGTCTAACAACTGTTTTACCATTTTGTCGCAAAGTAACACGTCTATATCCATTTTCATTTAAATGTATCTTTAATTTCTTCCATTTACCCCACTTAGTTGAATATATCTGTCCTTCGTTAGATACAAAATAGTCCTCGTAATTAGGGATAGGTTTGTATAAAATACCTGCATCATCTTGATAGGTATTATCATTAATCTTTTTGAATGGGTTCATAATACTTAAGGGGGGTCAAAGTGCAACGTTAAATGTTATCGTAATTCTATTACCTTTGGTGTTTGGTTCATACCCACGAGTCAAATTAGCAGGATATAAACATATCTCACCTTCTGTAATTGGTACGATTCCATCTAACATATTGAAGGGTGTAATCTGTGTTTGATTGTATTGAATAACGGGGTAATGAGTTGATGATACATCCCTTTTAAATTTCAGGGGAGAATGTTCATTAGCGTTCCAATTTACAAAATAAGTTCCACTATAGAGGCAATTACTTTGCTCGTGTGGTGCATACAAACTCCCTTCATTTCCTAGTTCTAAATGTGAATCAATTAGATTAGGATTGTCACCCAATTCATAACATAGTGCTTTACTATTGATGTCTACAATGCCCTGTAATATGTCTGATTTAAGTGATACGAACTGTTCAAGGTTAAGTACATTTAAGGCACCTAATTGCAGCACGCCACTATTAATATCTTTTCGGGGTGATTGTTTAACATCATCAGGAGATAAGGCGGCAATATAGTCAAGAATTGTTTGCTTATGTTGTTTATGATTAGTAAGCGAATGTACGCCCACAGGTGTCATAAACATACCATACACGTTTGTGTTAGCAACTGACTCTAAATTGTCTGATAAAATGTTATCTTGAGTCATAACGAGTTAGTAATAAAAAAGAGGGGTTATTTACTCCCCTCATTATATAGCAAGGATTGATACCTTGTCAAGTTGTTTTCTTCCTAGGTTGCCAATTTGTTAGAAAGTAATACTTAATAACTGGAGTAGGATTGCAGAGTTGTTTGTAAACTTCTTGTGACATTTTGTAAGTTTTGGATGACATTTTAGGATGGATGATTCAGTCAATGATGATGTTAGTTACGATTTCAAATACTTCAGGTGGTTGTAATCGTCTCCTTGATAATGCTTCAAGGAAAATGTTAGTAACTGTTTGCAATTCATCATTTGTTAGTGAATCGTAGATGTCGATAGTTTGTGGCATTTGATTGATAATTAGGGTGAACGATTAGTGGTTTAATTCTATACCTGAATAGAATGGTAATTGTCCGCCTATTTGTAAACCAACGAACCAATTAAAATCTCTTTGAAATACTCTAGATCCATAATGGAACTCATCTAATAGAGCATTAAGGCGTGATTTTGTGGTCACTGATTGCCATCCGCCGTCAAATAGTCTTACAAATCTATCACTTATCTTAGCAATAAAATTGCCGTGAAGATAAACAAGAGCGTCATTTTGGTCATCAATAACAACACTTGTGTTCCCAGATGTCCAGTTACGGCGTGCTCTGATTGCAGAGTTCATTTGGGATTCAATCTTTCTCATAAGTCCTTTATTTGTTTGACTCTTATATAATAACAGAAAATGCCCCTCGTGGGGGCATTGGTGGACACTTTGGAGAGTGTCATACTAATTGTTGATACTTAGTGGTGTTAGTTGTAGTCTTGAAAGAGTTCATCTAACAACTCAAGTATCTCATTGCCGTTAACACATTCCTCGAACAGATTGACGAGGTAGTTGTTGTTTTCAAGAATGGATTCTGCCATTTGATTGATAATTAAGTGGGACAATGTAAGCAGTTTAAAGTCTTACTTAAGGACTGTAATTAGTCTTCTAATTGAGTTAAATCATTTAGAAAACACCATACATAATCACCATCTTCAGGGTCAATTCCATCCACAATAAACTCATCATAGAGGCATTCTGCGTCTTTTGGGTTACCAAAATCTACGTGAACTTTCATCTTGTCATAATAATTATTGGCAAGAAGATTGATAGATTCTTCTCTATCAGGTGAGAGAGTTTCAGGATTTGACATTAACTTTGACTCCGAATTGTTTGATGAGTTTGTTAGAAATAGTGTAACCAAGTCTGGGATCTTTCTTAACATTTTTGCTGAAGAATTGTCTCTTCAGGTTAGGAATTAAGATTGCAAGTACATCAGTTGATGACATTTTGTAGACCTCAACTACCTTGCCTAAGTGATAACGAGCAAAGAAGTGATCTTTATACTTACCGATCTTATCTTCCTTCAAATATGTTAATTGGTCTTCCCACGAGTTCTGAACACTAATTCCATTGTATGTTGCGGTTAGTTTCTTACCAATAGTGCTCTTATATTCGACAGGATTGTTATCACTGTCATAAGCATCTGCACCTGATAAAGTATCACTAACTCGGTGCCCAAGTATCCCTGCTAAATGTATCTCTCTGCTGCGTGCATAACTGAAAGGATCACCCCAGTTATTTGCCTCACAAAGTGAATACATTTGTTCAAACAGTTGTTGATACTTTTCTTCAGGTTTCATTTCTGGAGTGATGATAAGCATCTGTGACTGTGTTGTGGTCATTGTTAATATACACCAGATTTAAGGTCAGTGGGGGAATTGTGGACACTTTCAGTAGTGGCACAATAAGACTTGTCAATCTCACACCATTGTTGTAACTTACGTTCTTGTAATTCATATTGAGTTTGTATTACATTGTGTCCAAGATTGACACCAATTAATACAACAATGGAGACTAATATCAATCTCATTGTTTATACAACCTCCTCAATTAGATTGATTTCCCAGTCACTAACCTCTTCATTAATTACCTCATACTTGTTAACATCTTCGTTGACAAGTTCACGTGCTTGATCTTCATTTTCTGCTTCAACTTCTACTATGAAAGTTGTTACTTCCATACATTCAACTTGATAAGTTTTCATTTAAGCGACCTCCTTGAATGATAGTGAACCAGCGTAATTTAATTTGTTATGTATTTCAGACTTGTAAATGTTGAGTAGGTAACTAACATCAACATCAGTGTAATCATCCCAGTCTGATACATAATCAGCATTGTCAAAATCACCTGTATTATCTACAAATGATGGGCAACTTCTGAGTTCATATTCATCATCAACCCAAAAGTGTCTGCCTAGTTTGTTACTTAGAAACATAGTGTTTAATACTCCTCCGCTGCAAAGAATGCGAGTTGTTTATCAACTTCTAACCTGTAACTTAGTACCTTAGCATTAATATAAGACTCATCAGTTTCGTCTAGTAAGTGATGATTAGAATTCAAATAGCATTGAATTTCTTCACATAAATGAAGAGGATTTACCCCTTCATCATCACAAACAATTCGACAAGAAAAGTTTAAGATCATTGGGATAAATCCTCAAAGCGTTGATAACAGATTTTCTCTCTCGCTTCTGGAGAGAGTGTTGGATACTCCTCACAGACCTCTTCCCAGAGTGTCTCAAGGATCATTTCATTTCGAAGGCAACTCATTTAAGCGACCTCCTTTGCTTCGATCACTGCATCCCATAGTGCATCAAACTCGCTTGAATCATCACAGTGCTCTTGAAGGTCAAGGTCTGCGATTGAAGAGAAGAGATCCACTAGGAGTGAATGCTGTTGATCGGAAAGTGTGATTGTTTTGTTCATACTGTTATTATAGTCGATTTGGGTCAGGTTTCAATAAAAAATGGACAGTTTGCTCACTGTCCATTGGTGTATGATCCCATCACGCAAGCACCATATCTTACCTCAGCATATCCATACTCTTCAGATAGGTCTAGGCATAAACCCCAACACTCATCAAGTGTTACAAATGATGAATTTTCATAGGGTGCGGATGGACAGTGGACAGAATATCTCATAATTTTAAATTCGTTTGTATAATACCATTATACACAAAAAAACCGCCCCGAAGGGCGGTTGTGTGACACTTCCTCAAGTGGTTTGATTGAATGCTCGGTCGTATGATTTCTTGGAATACTCGTAGGCAGTCTTGGAGTGTGTGACAATCCATTTACCGACTACTTGGAGATCTTTCCAGAGTTCCTGAACCTCATACTGGTGAATGCTCCATCTTGCCTTTGCATCAGCAATATATTGTTCACGTGAGATCAAATCAACTTTTGGTTGTGCCACTTTCACATCCTCCACAGGTGCTTTTGGTGAGTATTTAGCAACTGTAGCGGTCGCTTTTGGTTTACGAGTGCGAGTCTTACGAGGTGTAGAAGTCGCTGCTGGCATAGTGTGACAGTTAGTAAAGTGAATAAGTGTGGAAGCGTTGGGTCAGTGTCCCTTGCGGGTATTGCCTCAATTCCTTCCACTCTTATAATATACACGAGATTTCAACCAAATGGGGAAAATGTGTGCACTTTGTCAACTGTCACAGTAATTCATTACACCTAAGCGTTTATGCACTAAGTTACTATAATCCTCGTGCAATTCACACCCTATGTAATGTCTATCTAATGATTTTGCAACCATTGCAGTTGTACCTGATCCCATAAATGGGTCAAGAATAGTATCACTAACTCGTGACCCTGCTAATATACAAGGACTGACTAAATCAGGTGGGAAAGTAGCAAAATGTGCTCCTTTATATGGTTTATTTGTTATACTCAAAACTGAACGTTTGTTCTTCTTTGGATATGATTTAGTGAGACCAGAATGAGGTGCTAATCCTGTACCTTTGTTGTGATATTTGCCATTAGTTCTATCACGTGTACCCCAATCTTTAGCAGGTTCCTTGATACTTTCATTATCATAATAGTATCGCTTGTTCTTACTTAAGAGGAACAAATACTCGTGTGATTTAGTACATCTATCTTTGACACTTTCAGGCATAGGATTAGGTTTATGCCAAATTATATCTTGTCGTAGATACCAACCATCAGATCTTAGTGCAAATGCTAACATCCAAGGGATGCCAATTAGATCCTTTTCTTTATATCCAACAAGTTTATTTGCACGCTTTGATGTATACTCAGGCAGGTCTTGATTAGTCTTACTAACTGTTTGCTTCACGTATGATTTACCTGGTCTATAGTTATAATAACTATCACCAATATTCAACCACAAAGTACCATCATCAGTAAGACAATCTCTCACTAATCTAAACACTTTAACCATTTCCTGAATATATTCTTCAGGTGTTGATTCTTGCCCTATTTGTGACAATTCCCCACCATAGTCTCTAAGACCATAGTAGGGTGGACTTGTCACACACATTTGACATTTAGTGGTGATATTTGCTAGTGATTCTCTACAATCACCATAAAGGATTGTATCCTTAGTCATTGTTAGCAGCAACCAGTAATTTGCCTAGTAGTTTAGAATAAAACCGACAAGTTTCATCATCAGAATATTCTTTCTTGATTTTATCGTGAACCATTGTGATTAGTTCCTCATACTCTTCTGTTGTGAAGTTGTTATCATCACCCCAAGCATATTGTTGTGGGATGTTGTCAACAGTACTCATAATAGTCTAAATTTGGTTCATTGTCAATATACACGAAAAAAGTGCCCAACGGTTCAAACCGTGGACACTTCCTAACGTGGCACATATTATACTATTCTACCATCCGAATTGATTAACCTTATCAAAGAATGCTGCTCTGTATGTGTCACCTAGTGAATTGGCATCAACATACGGATCACTCGTTGACTTCCTGACGTATCCTTCATTAGCACCAGCAGTGCCTTCAATGATTCCCCATACTTTCGTATGTCCTCCTCTATCAACTGGTGCTACTGCTGATATTACTACATCATCACCACTAGCAGCATTTGCTTTGGTGAATGTCCAAGTGACTGACGAGTGGTCTGCTTCAATCTTTGCTTTCTTTCCTGTAAAGCGATACTCTGCTGCTCCTGCCTGACTGCTGACTCTTGCAATATTATCATCAACTGCCTTGAGTCTATATGCTTTGGCGTTTGCTGTTAATTGAGCAAGCAACAAGTCTGCCCAGTTATTTACTTGAGTGGTTGCCATTTTAAAATTCCATTTAATACTGTGCCTGTTTTATTTATAAGCAAGAGGAAGTGGTGGTATACCCTTAACAAAGATATCATCAACCACTCTCTGTAATCTCTTGACAGTATGTGTTGACTTAGCAGGAGTGCACACAAAACCAGTCTGCTTGCGGTACATCTTGAGATCACCTGCTTTGATGATGCCACGCTCAATGTCCATTTTATCGTCACTGTTCATCCTGATTACACGACCTATTGTCTGTGCCATTTCAATGATGCTCAACTGACGTAGCATAATGCAGTGTGTCAATCCTGGAACTGATATACCCTCAGATAGTATGCTGTAATGAAATACGATAAACTTACGATCGTCCTCTTTACCCCATTTGTTGAGAGTATCAATGAACTTAGTCCTGTTTACCTTCTTGTCATTAACGTATGCTCCGAACTTGCTAGTAACGTGCAATACATCATAACCACGTTCCTTCAACTCATTGAGTAGACTGGTCTTGCCTAGCATTCTATCTAGAACCTTACTTGATCCAATACTAACAACAACCTTAGCATTGATGTCCTCATCCAACTCATCCAATACTGATAGAGTTGCATCAACATCATATTCGTGCTCTGTTCCTCTAGTCCTAGTCAAGTCAGTGTCAAATGGAATAATAGTTGGTGGTATGATTGAACCAACTTCAATCAACTCCTTTGCTGCTACGTTGCATATAATGTCACCATACACAGTAGGAACATTCATCCCCATCTGTCTGCTCAAATTGGTTGAGTACTTAGGAGTAGCAGTAAAGAAATAGTTCTTAGTTGCTTGCTCACTGAAATGGTCAACAGCAGGAAAGAATGATCTAGCAGTACTGTTATGTGCCTCATCATAATATAATATGTCAGGGTTAACGCCTGACTCCTGTATCTTATGAAGACTGTGGTATGTGGTGAATATTATTTGATTACGTTTCCAGTTACCAACTGCCCAGTCATATATTCTAGTTGGATCAGTGGTATTCTCATAGTCAGTCAATTTGCCACTGTGCACGTGTAGGTATGCAATGCGTGGTAACTGATACTTATCAAAGAGACTAACGAACTCATTGCACAACTGTTGTGCTAATAGAATACGAGGTGCAACTACTACAATAGTCTTGGTTGCTGGTCTCCTTGTCTCATAGTCGAATCCATTACGCTGAATCATTCTGATAGCGTGCTGAATCATTATAAATGTTTTGCCACCACCAGTAGGAACAACTATCTGTCCCTTCTCGTGCTTGTCCATTGCTGCAAGCGCACGTATTTGGTGTGGTCTTAGGGAAATAGTCACGTACTTTTGTCAGTACGTTAACTATAGCAGATCCTAGTGATGGTGGGAGTTTAGTGTGACAGTTATACGTTTGTCACCTTCTCTTGGTAGAATGTCTCACCACCATACCCGATCATCTTATGAAACCAGTCAGAACTGTTACTGTCCTTCATATAGAGTTCAACAATAGACTCCTTGCCATTGTTGGTAGTCCATACACGCTCATAACAGTGGTGATGTGAATTGTACTCATACCCACCAGTCAAGAGTTCCTCTATAAAATTGATGTCACTATCTGTTACGGTCATAATCGTAGTAATGGTGAGAGTGTTCTATTCTATCATCTTGTTCCCACGCTGTGCTTCTAACCTGATAATCAGGCAGATTAATATCGAGTGCGTCAAGATCCTTACCAACTCGTGTTTCATTCGAGTGGTAGATTTGTCTAAGTTCATCATCCTTTAACATAGTGTTGATGCGTTCCAACTCACTGAGTTGCTTTCGCAAATTGTGTATGACAGTATCAAGATTGGTCATCATCATAGTCCTCACGTGCTGCTTGGATAAACTCTTCAATTTGTTGGTCGGTTGCGTTGTGTAACCAACCCCAGTGTGGATCATTCTTATCATACTCAAGGTATATCTTGCCATCAATGACAGCAACCTTAAGAGAATCCCCTGCTTTTGCCTCTTTTTTTGGCATCAATAACCTCCACGTGTGTAATGTGTTGTGGATAATTCCACTGTGCTGCTAATACCTCATCATAAGTATGCACAACCTTACAAGTATTATCGGTACACCATATTTTGTACCAGTGTCTATCATAAGGTGCATCACTAGACAATTTCTTCATACCTCCAGTGCGGATCATCTCGACCATCAGACCAGAACCAGAAGTCACCATTGTGTTGTGACGAGAAGAACCAGCGACCATCCTCTCGCTTGTCTTCAATGACTGCGATAGGATTACTGTTCATTGCCTCTACAAACTGTAGTTTGGCACGATCACTAACTGGTGATACTCTCGCTAATTTTCTCAATGGTGGCATCATCAATCTCCTGTCTAATTTTGTTGTAGATATCAGAGTATTTAACTCCGTGGATGTTCTCACTTGCATATTGTAATTCAAGTGGGAAGTGTTGCAGTGCTGTTAATAATGCTTCTGCTTCATTCTTTGATATGTTGAGGTTAATCCAAGGGATGATAACCTTAGCATCAAACTCTGAGTTGGTTGCATTTGGATTTGCTTCAACCTTCATCTCTCCTCCATAGGTGGTAGTAGATCATTTCCAGGATGTTCCACGATCTTGCCGTGGTAGTTCCTGACGTTGCGAGGATAGAGAGACTCATCAATCTCAATGTCCTCCCAATCACTAGCATATATTAGCACATTACAGAAGGTTTTGCCGTGTAATGCGTCTGGATTAGGTGTCTCGTGCGTACATATTGTAATGTACTCATCACCTACAAATGATATGTAACCTGTATCATCCTTAAATTTGATGTATGTACCAAGTTCAAGAGACTTTAGGATGTTTCGCATTTCGATTTGGATAGCGTTGGCGAGTAGTAAGTTTATACTCATCTTATGTATCGGTATGCTTCAGGTATAATAAATCACATATCTCTTCAACAGTATCTAATACTGCTTGTAATTCTTCACCATCTAATCTCCCATCAAAATGTGACTGGTGCTGCTTAGATATAAACAATCCAAGTGACTTCCTGAGTATATCTTTACTCTCGCTGTCTAGTATTTGTGTCTTGAGTCCAAACATTATAGTAATGGAATGAGTGAGAACTGATCGTCAGGTAAATCGCCTCTAGTTTCTATATCAAATCCAAGTGTAATTCTCTTACCTTCATACTGTTCATTCACACATACTTTGTGCATCCGTTCCCATCCAGGTCCGAAATATATGTTACCTACCTCATTATTTATTTCATAAAGAGGTCCCCGACCATCTCTAAACTTAGTAGTACTAGACTTAGGGTCAATACTGACATATCCGTGGTAATCAAACTTATGATCGTGCCAATTCAACACCTCGTGTGGTTCGTGCATATTAACCCAACACTGCATCCATAGTGGTTCATCAGTATTCAAATGTGTTCTAACTACTGTCCTTATATCCTTCATCAATAACCAGAATAGTGGTGAAGGTGCAGTCAATGAGAATAGATTGTAAAACCTATAACCTGAGAAGTTAGTATCCATATTATCTAAATGCTCATTATCTAACTTCACATCCTCTCTATCAAATAGTTCTGGTAATGCACCAAGAGTCAACCCATCTTGTCTCAATGATGAGTCAAGACCAGTGAATGTCTCTTTGAATAGTCTGTAACCACGTCCTAATTGACGTAGCATTTCTTCTTGTTCGTGTTCTACAACTGGTGATCTATAAAGAACCCAGTCTTCACCCTCCTTAATTTTGTAAGTCATTTGGATTGTATGCTGATCGTGGATCTTTTGGCACTGCATCTGCCAAATTGATGTTAACAACAGGTCGCCAAGTACCCACTGGTGTTGTTGATGAGTGGAATAGATCACCCTTGAATGCCACTGCTCGACCTCGTTTGGGTGAGACTCTTGTCATTTCAGTCCAAGTGTCTTGTTTTACCATCTCAATATATTGTTGAGGATTTGATGTCCTCTCGTTGTAGATAATAGTGTCACCATTTGAATTGTCCACATAGTATACCACATTCCAAGCATTCTGCACATAACTGTCCACGTGTGGTAACTGAATGATGTTAGAACACCAAGCAGGTACGTGGTTGACTCTCATTCTAAGTAATGCTTCTGCCTTTAACTTATCTCTGAACTGTAATGCTAGTGGCATAAATGCGTTACACAGTGATGATATCTCACCTTGCTCACATTCAAAGAGATAGTGGAAAGCACAATACCCATTCCTGGGATCACCCTGGAACAGGTCACTGATTGCATTGTCCTTTATCATCCATTTCAAGTCAGGGTTCTTGACACAATCTATCAACCAGTTCTGATACACTGGTGGGATTATATCATCAAACACCATAACGTCATCCATATTATTGAACTGTGTCTTAAATGGTGATGCTTTAGTGAACTTCATATTATGTGTAGTATGGTGAGGAGTTAATCATTGACTGCTCCTCTTGTATGAAGTCAGCAGCAGATTCCCAAGGCATTGATAACATAGGTCTTCCATCATATTTGTTCTTAGCATACTTACCATTTACATCCACGTATGATACAAATGCTTGTACCTGTAACTCACCAGTATATTTTGGTCTCCAATGATAATCCTTGTGTCCTCTGAAAATACAGATGTCACCCTGATTTAATAATATTTGATGTGACTTACCATCTAATTCAATGTATAGTTCCCAGTCAGTATCATCTCGTGTAATACATACGTTGCCAACCCACTCACCACTGGTTCTGTCTCTATGTCTGACTAGGTTGGTTCCTTTAACATATACTCTAGCGTATGAGAATGTCTGATATAATTCACAACCAACAACCTGTTCTATCATAGGTTGTATAACCTGACCCATTGCTTCAAAGCATACAGGTGAGTACATAGCAAATGCACCAGGCATTATGGGGTCCGAGGTAGGTCCAGAGTATTGTGTCTCAACAACCTCTTTAATCATCAGATACTCAGTCTTTAATTGTTCACAGGTCTCTTTAGATACACCTTCACGGATAACATATAGTTTGTTATCAGCAAGTGTCTCAACCTTCAAATCTTGCGTCATAGGACTGGTAGTCATTAATTCCCCTCCCAAAGAATACTAGAGTTAGTCTTGCATCATCAGCAGTAGAACCATAGAAGTTCTGTCCTCCGTGATACTTACGTCCATCAAATAGTATAGCACGATTGTAACGTGCTTGCACCTTGATAGATTCAATAAAATATGAATTACACTCCTCCTTATACTTATCAAAGTTAGCAATCGCTTCAGTACCCTGTGCCTCCATTGCCTTGTGAAACTCCTCTTCATATCCTTGCATCTCAGCACCAGCAGGTACATCATATATTGTTGTTCCACTATCCTCAGTCATATCTGGATTAAGATAGATAACACCACCAATTCCTAAATGATCGTCATCAGTGTGTATCCATCCACTACCACATTCACCTGTACTGATATGAAATGCTGCATCTGCTATCTCAAATGCACGATAACTTGGTAAGTATCTAATTATCTTTCTACATATTATTTCGTGTAACACAGGATCCAAATCTTGCAAGAGTTTAGTTCTCTTACCTGGCCAATACCCTCTGTTTGGATGTTCAGTACAAGGATAATATTCAAGTGATTGTGCATACTTACGCACTAAACTTGGTGTCTCAAAGAATCTATCAATGATAGTGGTTGGTACTACTTCTGCCATAATTTAAAAGGACACTTAGATGTGTTGAAGATTAGATTGTGTGTGATACGAGGAAATAGATTCTTAAGATCTGTTCTCTTTTGTGCATCACGTAGTTGTTTACTTGTTGGTGTTGCCTTAACCATATCATATGTTTGATTATGGTTATGCTCTTGATAGAATGCCAACCGATAAATCGGATCACCTCTCTTTATTATGATAGGTTTAGACTCATCAATAAACTCAACAGCAAAATTAATAGGACGTGACCAATCAGATAGATTCCACCATCCTTCTACTGTCCTGAAATTATTACCACCACATTGTTTCTGTTCTACCCATACATTCTTTGCCTTTGTCCACATCAAGAACACAGGTAAATGTATTTGAAATGTCTGATCCACCTCCCAATTTGGTGGTGGTTGTATTATCTGTTGAAACAGATCACCTAAGTTAGACTCAAGATACTGCTCCTCTCTGTGCATTGTCAACTCAATAGGTTTAGGTGCACGGATAACAAACTCTCGTTTTACCTTATGCTGCCAAGCAGGACAACTATAATATATCTTTTTCTTTGCATCAAATGTATCAAAGTATCTCTCTGGTTCAAATCCAACACCATCTAACGATAGACCAGAGTCAAGTGCTCTGTCTAATGACCAATCAGGTGATTCATATTGTAGATAGTTTATTTGAACGGACATTGTTTAAACATAAGAGTCTTTGCCAAATTTGAGATGAATCCCTTCACCCTCACCCTCTTATTCATATCTATAAGCAATCGTTCAGGTGGTAGTTCCTTCTTGAATTTAAACTCTTGATTGAGATTACCCTCCTCAATGAAGTTGATCTTATATAATGGATCACCTCTCTTAATGACAACAGGTTTAGTATTGTCCACGATGTTCAATCCAAATGATATAGGACGTGTCCAAGATGATAGATTGAACCATCCTTGAACTACTGTGAAATTATTATTGAGTGACGTGAGTGGATGATCCTTAACCTCCACCCATATATTTTTATTCTTAGTCCAACAGATCAACATAGGCATACAAACCTGCATTGTTGTGATCGGTGCTCTCTTATTCTGTACTTGTACTGTTCTATGTAAATCCTCTTTGGTTAATTGAGCACAACTAATCATATTATTCTCATTGTCAATCTCTAGTGTCATATCTTTTGGTGCATATACTATCCACTCTCGTGATGTCTTATGAGTAAATGCAGGACAATCCAAATATGGTGTTGTCTTAGGCATTGTATCCAGAGTTCTTTCTGGTTCAATACCAACACCATCTATCGATAGAGGAGATTTGAGGATGTCAACCACATCTTCTGCTCCTTCATATTGGTAGTAATTAATCAGGACAGACATAGTTGAAATTAATGACGATTCTATTTGTAGCGAGGGTAGGACAGGACGATGCGTGCATTTTTAAACCATCAAAAATAATGAGTTTATTCTTCTCTGGTCTAACACGATCGGTGATGCTCCCATTTCTGTCAAAGAAGACGGTATCACCATCAGAATCGTTGACATAATATAGTGCTGTAGTGTGTGGGATATCAAAATCCACGTGTGGTCTATTATAACCTGAACTGGTCTGTAAAAGCAACCCTCCCTTAATCCTTATTAGTTTATGATCCTTCGGTGCAAATTGTAAGAGAGCAGGATATACAAAATCCAAACACTCAGATTCTATTCCCTCTTCCTCATCAAAGAATAGATGAGCAAATCCTGGTGATCCACGATGATGTGGTCCCTCATTAGCAAATGTGACATCATTCAGAAAATGCCAGTTGAATTTTATTCCCGACATCATATCGTGAATCTTGTTCACATATAATTCTGGTAATAGATCTCTAATGACCTTCATAGTTGATTGATAGTACTACACGATCTTCATCTGTATTATTTGGTTGTGTTGCGTGTTTCAACCAACCAGGAAATACCAGGATATCGTTAGTTCGAACTGGTATCTCTTTCCACAGATTCTGCTCTGGTACCTGTGGAGAACCAAAGCGGTGATACTCTAGTGGATCCCTAATAAGAAAGTTCCCTGACCCTTGGGATGCCTTGAGATAACAAGACAATACCATAGGACAGGGACTGTGTAAATGTTCTGTTGTTATTCCACCACGCTTGTGGATATTTATCCAAGACTCACGTGGTTGTATCCTCATATCATAATATCCCCAGTGCTTCCAAATTGGAACTAACTGTTGATGTATGACATATAAGAACTTCTGTAAACACTCCCAGTTATGAGGTGCAAATGGTTCTAGTGATGCTGACGCTGTACTAAATGCGTTGTTGCTCTCTAGTTCCGAGTTCTTGTTAACTGTGTCTAATAATGATCCAACATCAAATTGTAATGCACCACCGTGCTGATACTCAAAATCATAGTTGAGTCTCCAAACATAGTTTGGTATGTACTCAACTGGTTTAGGGTTTTCTGGTGTTATTATTAAACTCATCAACTCTCTCCTTCAACTGCTTAATACGTTTAGCAGTCTCTTCTCTGACCTTTTTGGACAAACGTTTGAGAGTGGGTGGATGAGTTTCATAGTTTATGAATGAGGACCAAAAGTTATCATCATTTTGTTTTTTTGGACTCGACATCTGCTGAGGATTTGTGTAACTGTTCTATCGCTTTGAGGACTTCGGGAGTTTCTTCCCACTCCCAGGTATCCTCGTGTCCTTTACTGTTGATCTTCTTGAATTGTCTTAGCATAAGGTAGCATCTCCTTGAATGTTCTAGTAGCAAATCCGTAAGCAACTCTTACTTCATCTGCCATATCATCGTGCAGTTTAGCACGAATGAGACCCTTTAGTTTATCTGGGTTCTCAAATTGATACATCGCTGATGAACCTGGTACTTTCTTAGCAAGCATCTGTCCACCCATAAGGTCACCCATATGTCTGGTATAGACGTGTGCCATCAATCTATCTTGTCTACTCTTCTCACTTACATCATTCTGAATATCATTGATGTATGTAGTAAAATCTTTTGTAGCATCTAATGTTGGTGGTATCTCTGCTTCACCAGCATACTCACCCCATAACTCTTGGAAGTCCTTGACTAAACCTGGATACCTGTTGATATCCTCTAGTCCTGATAATACATCTTCTTTAGATGCTGCATTCTCTAATACATCATACTGTTGGATCTGATTGTATAAGAATATAGCATATGATTTGGGATCTAGTTTCCCACCGAACATCATACCAACAAAGGGTTGCTCCTCTGCTCTCTTGTGATGTTCCCACGTTGCTTCTTTAAGTGACATTACTTGGATCTCCTCCGAGGTACTTTAATGGACCAAGATGGAGATACTAAGTCTACCATCTCGAACTCTTTCATTGCTTTTTCACGTCTGGTCAACTCTGCTTCACGACCAGGTTTAGGTTCGATATCACCATAGTGAGGACGTGGATCAACACCATCAATGCCTTCACCATCACAATATTCCCAGATAGCACTATGTACTTGTTGGTAGATAGATTCTAAACAGATGTTTGTGCGTAAATGGTGAGCAATATGATCTATCTGTTCCTCTGTGAGGCAGTGATCTGGATGCAGTGCATCACACACGTGCATTTGCTCTTCGATCAACTCATTGAAGTTGATTCTAATTTCATAATCTCTGTAGACTGGCATAATTAATAAGAGGGATCACCTGGAATGTTTGTATCATCAATAGCAGGGAAGGTATCAGGTAATGTTTCCAGATCTTCATTACCTTCAGTCTTCTTACCTACAGTTTCAAGTTCTGTCTCACCCATAATATCTTCCATATCTGGTATCTCTACCTCACCATCATCATTAAAGATCTGTTTCTTCACGATGAATAGTGCATCGATAGCACCTTCAAGTCGTGACTTCTGTGAGTATGCGTCACTACGTTGCTGGAAGTCAATAGTAGTAACACCATAAGGATTCAGTTTCTTATTACTGAATTCCCCATCCAGTCGGTCAATCTCTTTAATGACCAGTTCCTTCTGGACGTGGAAGTTCTGAATTAGTTCATCAATGGTCATCTTTTAATTCCGTCAGAGTGATAGTTAATTGCTTTCATAGCACGTGCTACTCTACCTTGTACGTTGTCGTGAATCATATATTCAGACTTAATAGAATAGTTAAATGCCGCTTCAAGATCCCAGTCCTTGTTATCAGCAGGTTCTTGTGTGAAATCATACCAGTCTTTTTCAATGACTGATCTTGGTATAGGTATGTACTGAGCGAGTGGTGTACCTGCTTTAACAACAGTTCCATCTGTACCAGTATTTAACGCATACCATTGTAATTGTACATTAACCTGTAACGCAAATCTTGGATCAAAAACACCAGCAACTGCTTCGAATCTTGATTCATTATTCCACCATACAGGTTGTTGTAGCAATATTATATCATCAGATGCACGAACTCGCCAAGGCAGTTCAACTTTTATTAAATGAGCAAGAGTAGTCTCTGGTCTATCAATTAAAGGAATGACCTGTTCAGGTGAGTGATCTGAAATATAATTCTCGTGTCTTACAAACCTATTGGGTATCTCATACTCAAATGATATACCATCACCATTAGTAATGATAGTGAAATCCATAGGTGCTACAACTACATAACCTAGTCTAGCAATCTGCTTGATACCAGGACAGTTAGAGGAATTCTGTGATCCTTGAAAAGGACATCTATTACCTTTAACATCCTTCTGTAACCAAGATCGTTTGACCTTACTGGTTGGTTCAAGTGGATATACCTCAGCAAGTCCTGGTTCTAATGAATAGAACCTAACCCAAGGTTTCTTTTTCTT
>VTLG01002170.1_pt1 | contig 74027 bp, 91 predicted proteins | sample 4694571 | NCBI WGS metagenome assembly VTLG01 (sample SAMN12604809, study PRJNA352737) | marine metagenome | biome: ENVO:00000447; feature: ENVO:00000209|ENVO:00000569|ENVO:01000036; material: ENVO:00002151; isolation source: viral sequences binned using virsorter ...
TTTCTCTTCAAATACTTCATTACCCCAAAGATGATGTTCATAATCAGGGTTCATTTCTTTCATTTCCTCAACAAACTTTTTACAGTGTTCAGGCATTTCATTATCACCCAACCACAATTGATGGATGATTTTAGGGATTTTTACTTCCATATGTAACTTTCTTTATTTTATATAAATATAATTTTAAATTTAATCAAATTGATAAGTGACCCATTTTTTCGTGTAACCTTTTCATATGTTTACACGGTGAGTGAGGTCGAAACTGTCTTGCCATACATTCACAATCTGATATATGATAGTCTATAACAGTTACATTGTAATAAGATAACTTACCTGTCTTCTTATTACGACTACCCATTTCTCTATATTGCCACTTGTTTAACATGGACAAAATATCCATAGTGAAACATATAGTAATCCAAAAACTCCACCTATAAACAAGGTAGACACAATTGCGTCTATTGGGTTTTCAATTATACTTTTTACTGCGTCTCGATTAAATTCGTACCAATCTTTCATAATTTTTATTTGTTAGTTAAATGACCTAATGGATTCAATACGTTACATATATTTTCGTATTCTTTATTAGTCATATAAGTTTTATTCTTACTTAGGAAATCTGTTCTATCTTTGTAGTGGTCTTTCATTTCGTTCCACTGATTCATCCAATACTCAACTGTACCCCACTTTGGTTTATTATTTACAAAGACATAAGAAGGGAAATACTTCATTGGAGTACCATTGTCAGTGGTTGGTGAATCCTCTCTATATTCGTAGATATCTTCCATACCATTGAAACTACCACCTTTGAACAACTGAGAGAAGTTCTCTATTTGTTCGTAAATATCTTTATCTACTGATGAACCATCTTGGTTAGAAACATAGATATCACAAGAAGAACCACCACTATATACTTGAGAAGTTCCCCATACATTCAACAGGGGAAAGTTTTTCTTAACATATTGTTTGATTAGTGAAGAACAATACTTTGCTCTCATTTGGATAAAGGTTTCATCTTCCCATTGGGTTGAACCTTTTAGTACTAATGCTGATTTCGGTAATTCGTAGATATCACCATTAATTGTTAACTTGATTTTTTTACTCATATTTTTTAATTTTAAACTCTTATTACTCATTCTTACACTACTAATATAGTAACTTTTATTGACAATTCCAAATTTTTAATGTTAAATAATTGTTAAATTTTGTTAACATAATAAGTTAGTAATGACTCTTCTTTAACCTTATTATATTCGTTAGCGTCCACTTTTATTCCAAGTTTATTTGCAATATCCAATCCTTTGTCCCATGCATTGACCTCATTTATGAATTTATACATATTAAACTTTTTTGGAGATTTATCCTCATCAACTTGTTTAAAATAGTTTTCATATTTATTTTGATAAGCATGTCCGACTTCGTGTAGTAACGTATAAAGACCGTTCTTTTTCAGATTATGATTATGGTGAATAAAAATAGTTTTGTTCTTATGTCCCATAAAGGCGGTTATCTGACCCATTTTAACATCTATTCCTAAATCGTCCTTGACGTACTTAGAAACCTTTTGAAAGTCTGTCACTATATAAAATTTATGTAATCTTTTTCGTAACTTATTGCTTCTTTTTCATATGGGTGAGTTACATAGTCGTGACCCATATTGTAATATCTTTTGAACCAAATCGGTGATTGTAAGTAGTGAATGTATTCGTGAATTAAAGTCTGAATAACCATCTTCTTACTTTTCATATTAGGATAATAGACAGTAATCTCATTCATATCACTACAATACTCAGCGTGACATCCACTCTCCTCACCATCAGAACCCTCTTCACCACTATACTTTTCGTAAATGTTTTTGTGTAACTCAACATAAGGAGTACACTCTTGAAACTTTGAGAATCCATAATAGTTTTCTATCTTTGGAAGAACCTCGTTAATTATTTCTTGAACTTTTGATTTTTTCATATCTCTTAATCTTACACTACTAATATCGTGAATATTTTTAACAATTCCAAATTTCTAATGTTAAATTTATGTTAAATTTTTACTCATCATAATCTTGCTTCGGTTACTACATTTGGGTTGTGGAAATTCTGTTGGTTATCCAAATCCCATTGTCTTCCAATGAAATAATCCAACTTACGATGGGCGTGGTCTACCTCTCTAAGGTTATTATCATAAGATGCCTGATTCAACTCTTTAATCCAATAGGTTATCTTATCCCAATAACCGTTCTCATATACTTTATTCCTATTCATATTATTTATTTTGCTATTTTTATTTTACTTCACTTTTTTTGTTACCCAATCGTATCCGTTAAGAAATTATCTATATTCCGCCATTGGGTTTGGATATCCTTTTTCGCTTCTTAGGGGAATTAGCCCTCACTACTTCGGACCTTCGTCCATCTCTCAAAGAACTACAGTACTAATGTACGGATAATAAATGAGAAATCCAAATAAAATATGTTAAAATATGTTAAAATATGTTAAATTTTTCTTTGTTTAAATAGTGGATTTTCCATATCACGTTGCTCCCATCGTCTGTGAGTATCGTCTTTTCCATATCCAAATTTTATGTAATCATTAAAGAATCTATCATAACATATTTGTCGAAGATGTTCTTCACTAAATGATATAGGTGGAAGGTCTGTTTTTCCTATACAAGGTACTTCTATATTGTCGGGTATAAATGATAAATGTTTTAAAGACGCTTCTATATTTTCTGCTCTGATAACGAAGTCTATCTGTTTTGATGTATTATTTACTAAATCCCAAAGATTCCAACCATTAATCCAATCTTCTGTCATAGATTGTAGACATTCTATTGGTCCATTTGATGGGTCAATCATTTCGTGTTGTTCACCACTATATCCATATTTCCAATAACTCAACCATCTATAATATGGGTGTCTAATACTTGCTATATGAATGTAATCATCACCCGCTTCTTCAGGCCAATTGTTTACATGGGTAAAATCAGATGGATGTTCTTTACTTGGCCAATCAGGATTCAAATCACAATATTTTATAAAAATATCTCTAACAGACCGTGATGCGACTTTTGCAGGTGCTGTCCAAACGAACTTGTGTTTGTGACTTATATTTGCACCTCTTTTAAGTTCATTTATCATAAACTAATATGTTCACCTGTTAACCATGATACAAAAGAATATCTTGTACCTGATGTAACATCTTGTATCTCGTGTTTTAACTCTGAATCAAATATAACAACGTTTCCTCTTGTTTCATCAACAGTTGTTACTTCTGTACCACTGTAAATCTTAAATGCACCACCTTCGTAGTCACTTGGGTTTGAAAGTTGTATAGTTAATGTTTTAAGTCTTTCTGTAAATAATCTTTTATTTTTGTCAGTATGTTTTCTAAAATACTCACCTGTTTGATATCTTTGAACTCTACCCATAGGTATTAGGTCTGATATATTCCATTTACCAATTTTGTTAATTAACATAGTTTTTACTGAATCAGAAAGTGTATATATTCCCTCGTAACTATTTCTAAAATCATAATTTTGTTCAGAATACTTGTCTTTTGAATATGCAGTTAGACTTCTTGTCCATTCAGAAACTTCATTTATTAAAGTATCACATTCACTATCGGTAAATAAAACTTCTTGAACTATTTTTTCCATTATTTCTCCGTGTTAAAAAAGAATGTTTGAAACAATCTACCATTATATTTGTCTTGACCAAAGTAATCTAATGATTGATGGAAAAAATCACCTCTATAGATTATCAGTCTATTATATATATTTGCAAATCTATCTACTAACTCCCATTTGGTATAATCTTGTGCGTCTTTATATATTTCACCGAGTAATTCTTTATCTGTTTCACCATTTTCTAACTTGGGACATTCTATCAATCCTGTAGATTTATGTTTAAAAATACCTGTTCCTGAACTGAGTGGTGCGTTTGGTGTTAAAAAACAAACACCTGCCCATCTTGTTGTTTGGTCACAATGAATCCAACTTCTATCTCTTGATGTTGTAAACTGATATGCTCCTGTATACTCTTCACTACCCCAATATACGACATCACCCCAATGTGGTGATATTACACCATTGATTACTTCTTTTATGGAATCGTTTAGGAATGATTTAGTTCGGGGGCCTGGATAATTACCTGTAACATTGAAATCTTGTTCTAATGCAAACTGTCTTACTTCATCGACATTACTATAGAACTCATCTATGATAAATGCGTTTAGTCTCATAACTTCTTTCTTAATATTAAATCGTTCTAAATCTTCTCGATGAATTCCAATAAATTCTTGGAGTTGCTCCTAAGAACTTTTTTCTACTAACTCTGTCATTGAATTCGTTACGGGTTTGATTTAGTTGTGTATTTCCGTTTTGTTGTTCTTGATTAATCATTACTTTTTTTACATATATTGTGTTATAGCGTCAGGAGCGTTATTCTTTATCCAATTATAAAGTTTGTTTTTCCAAATCTTTTCAGGTAATATACTACCACCTTCTTTCTTTACAGGTAAAGATAAAAATCCTTTTGCGATTCCATCAACTTCATTTCCATCTGCGTCTTTATATTTTATTGTATGTTCAGGGTTGTTAAGAATCACATCTACTCTACCATTTAAACCTTTTGGCATTGCCTTTGTTACAAGACCCCAAACAGTATTTGATGCACCTTCGTGAGTTTTTAGTAAAGTATCTTCAGGTACCATTCTCTCTCTTGTCTTGTTGTTCTCCATTGCAGTTACAAAGTTAGTAAGAATCCATGTTAAATGGATATTTTCAGATTTATATCCTGCTTTTTCTAACTTAGGAATTACACCTGAAATATCCGTAACCTTTTTCGCTGTAATATCAAACATAATATTAGGAAGTGTCTCAGGGTTATTTTTACCTACCAATAGTGTTTCTAATGAACTATCTTTAATACCCATTGCTTTTACTAACATATGTAATGCCGTAACGTGATTAGGTTGTTTTAGGTTTAGATTTCTTAGTTGGAATCCCTGTGCTTGTATACTTCTAATGTTTTCTATTTCACTTGCTGGTATATTTTTACCATACTTTTTTAAGATTCCGTCTATATCAAGTTTACCTAATCTATTTAGAATCTGTAATTGTTTTTTCATTTTATCGACATCACGAACCTTGAACATTTCTCTGTCTAAAAAGTGTTTTGATGCGAATCCTTTACCTGAACCTGCTCCACCTGCTAAAAAAACTACCTGACCGTATGGTTTTCTGTTATTATAAACCATTAACTTTTCGTCAAGTTGTTCTTCGTTAATTACTTCTAATATGAAATCTTTTATATTCCAACTCATTTCTTAACTCCGTTGTACGGAAACATCCTATTTAATTTTTCACGTCTCTTGTCACACCCGCAATCATCTGCTCCTGCTACTTCTGCAATCTTTTCAGCCAACTTGTCTAATTTTGTTGCTGACGTGATTTTTGCTATGGTATCACCTAAACCTTTTGATGGTATGTTAGTTTTCTTCATAGTAGTTCACTTCCACATTAAATCCATTTTTAATAAATAGTTCAAAATAATGTTCAACGATAATTTCATCACCTGTAAATATATCACAACCACCTGTTCTATGAACTATATCTGCTATTGACTGACCTTGGGTGGTCGGATATGACAGATATTTTTTTAGTATATTTATCACGTCAATAAAACTATTCTTATTATCATTCAATAATCTTAAAGTTTTTTTGTTTGTTGTCATAAATCGTAATAAACTACTTTTTCTATATCGTACTTGTTTTTAAACTTTGTGATGTAAATTGGAACCTCAACTTCGTGACAAATCTCTGCTTCTACTTTGGTTCCACCTGGCTCATCTGTTACTACATATAAAATTTTGTTACCTAATTCTTTAGTACTCGATAAGAAATCATCAAGACTTTTTACTACTATTTTCATTTGTTCTCTCCAACATATCCATGAGTTGTTGAACGTGTTTACACTTTTCGTAATCCTCAACGGATTCATAGTGTTTTAACATTTTCGTTAATACTCTTTTTTTAGTAGACTTGTCAATATAAGTTGGGTTGTACAACAATATGTCGTAAACCTCATCAATCGCTTTGTCTACATAGTTATCCATAAATATATTTTGGAAAGTTAATAAAACTATAATTTACCCACTGCTTCAGAAAAAATCCACCCTAAAAGACCAATTAGACCACTAAATAGTACCCAAAGTGCTCTTGATACTGTAGATTTCCACTCTTGAAGTTTTTCTAATTCATTTTCTAATTCTAAAATTCTATCAGGAACTTGTTCCATGTCTTCTCTGACTTCAGTGTTTTTGTTCACTCTGACTATGACTCCGTTATCAGGATTTAGTAGTGTATACTTGATGTCGGATAAGTCCTCTTTAATATCTGTATAATTCTCTTTCATCTCGGTAATTGTTGTCTCCATTCGTTTTAACTCACCATTTGGGAGTTTATTTTTCATAGACGACAATTCCTCAAGAATATTTTCTAAAATGTCTTTATTCGTAGTTGCCATTGTGTACCCTATTTGTTATAAATATGTCTTCGACAACTCTTCTATATGATTTTCTATTAATTTCTTTTTTTGACTCGATGTCAGGTGTTCAACTGCGAGTACAGATTTGATTCTTATATCAGGATATTTTCTTTGTAACTGTTGTACTGCTCTTACATTTTTGAGTGAATCATCCATAAATGCAATATCAGTGTAACCTTTTGATATATGTTTTTCAATCCAATCTGCTTTATCTTTAGGATTGTTACTTGCTAATGTGACAGGATATACGTCCAATCCATATTCATCTTTAAAAAACTTTCTGATTGGGAATCCTAATGCTCTTGCTGTAAGTATCGTAACCTTTTTATTTGGGTTTTTTAACATCTGTTGGAGTAACTTGAAGTTTTTCTTAATTACTTGGGGTTTGTTCAACATACTGTTAAAATCTCTGAAGTCAAACTCATCACCTCTTTTTGGTTTATATTTTGCATATTGAGAAGGTGATAAAGTTGTTTCTTTTCCATCTTTATGTTTTACATAGATGTATGCTACACTTTTTGCAAGTGTATCATCGAAATCAAAAACTCTTAATATTCTACCCATAATTTATCCTTTAGTATAAATATACGAAATTTTTGGTAATTTTCCAAATATTTTAACACTTTTTAACAGTATTATTTTAATCTGGCTCTAAATGGGATGTCGTTTTCTCTCCAAAACGCATTTAACATACTATGGAAGTTCTTGATAAGTTTTACTGCTTCTTTTTTCTTTTGAGGTGTGTGGGTATCTAATCTTCCTGCTGGAATGATTCCTTTTGTAAATTGACTGATTTTAAAAATACCAACCTCATTTAGGTCTTCACCTTCTTTTTGGTAAGTATTTCTACCATGTAAACATCTACCATCTAATGTTACAGGGCCTGGACATTTGTCTCCTTTATTATCATAATAAATTTCTTTGATTTGAGTGATTCTGTTTGTTTTCTTGAAAGTTTCTTTATCAAATATCAAATCATCATCTACCATTAGGACCATCAACGCTCTACCAAATTTTTTGTCATCTTTCATAAAAGTAAACATTGGTGCGTTCTTTCTTGCCCATTTATACCACAACGCTGATAATATTAAAAACATTTTAGTAGAATCACCTTTTTGTTTTAACATCATCTTTTTAACCATTTTTCTATTCTTGTACACCCACTTTTTGAAATCCATATATACAAACTCATTTGGAGTGTCCATAGGTATTGGTCTTTGTTCATTTATTGATTCATCTTGTGGCATATCTTCAGGGAATTCTACTTCTATAGATTCTTTTACGATTCTAAAGTTGACTACTTTCCTACCATTGATTGTTGGCATACCATAATCGTCCTTACCGATTGATTTAACGGTAGTTCTTTTGTTTTTGAACCTACCTGTTAAAATCGTATCCCCAACCTTTATAGGTAATACTATGTTCTCATTCATTTTTTTAGTTTTCTTTTTCATCATATTAATGAATTTTCTATATTCACTTGCTGCCGAAACTTTACCGGCTGCTTTCGCTCTTTGTTCCATTGCAATAGCAGCTTGGATTTTATGTGCGTGACTTTTACCACTTGACCTTATTTTATTTACAGATGCCTTGGCGTCTTTTTGAGTAGCAAATTTTAATCCATGAATTGTACCTTTTGGATTTTCATCCGTATACAAGTCTGAATGAGAGGATGACCCTCTATGTTGTCCTTTTTTTCTTGCTACTCTTTTTGACATTATTTAATTTTCTTTAAAATAGGTTCAATATCTAATGCTATCGTATATTGTTCTTTATGTCTGTATTCGATAGGAACAAATCTTTGTTTTGTTTTCTTTGATGCGAACTCTGCTAATTGTTTAGTGATATCATCTTTTGATATACTACCCAAAGTATCAATCTTATCCAAGTCTTTTGAACTCTTTGGAATACAAATTAAAGTTGGACCTTTACCTAAGTAATCAGCATTAACATAATTAAAATTAAACTCAACATATTGAGATGGTAGTTGTGAGTCTTTTGCGTTTGATGTTAATACAACCTTTGCTTTTCCATAAAACATCACTTCGTTTAATGGTTGTTTTCCTTCGTTCAATATGTCTTTTAATTTTATCATAATTTTCTAATTTCTCCTACGATATAAATATCATAACCTTTTCATTTTTTTTAGATAATCATACATTGAATATCCTAACTTCATACCGAACTTTGAATCGGTCTCGTAATGTGCTCTTCCAATATTTCTACTTCTTGAAATATCTCTACCCAAATTCATGAAATTATACTCATGGTCAGGGTACATATCTGACATTACTTTCGCTATAAGTATTCCCTGACAGGAATGACCACTTGGATACGATGGAGTGTTCATTGACTCCATGTACGCCTCTTTTCCAATATCTATGTTTACTAACGGATGGTCAGCAACCTGATATGGTCTTGGTCTATTATAGTGAATCTTTAGTGTTCTTGTGAATATTCTACTGTCATCTAATAGTTGGTCTACCAAGGATTGGGGAAAATCTAATCCTTGTATATCACAGTAGTTTTTAAATACTTTGTCAATAGCATCCATTTCTCTGACAAAATCTATATCGTGAGGAAGGTCACTTAACTTCCTTAATTCTATTTTTACTTTTGATGAATCATTCTGAGGTGGTGGGTTACCTTTGAAATACTCAATAGGGAATCCTTGAAGAAGGTTTGGTTTTTGACTTATTACCTTTATATCCTTCTTTCTTGGTTCATCCATGAACCTCATGGATTTTAAACTGAGTATATCACCTAATTTCATCTCCCTTGGCCTCTGTATGGTTTTTTATAGTGTTTACTGTTTTTACCCTTTGACGTTTTTGTCTTAGAGTGAATACCTGGCCTCTTCTTCTTAGGTTTATCGTAATAAGTAGAGGTACCAAATCCTTTCGCTTTTGCCATTTAATGCAACCTTTCTAAAACTGTGAAGCGGACTTGAGTTCATCGATGTGTTCTTGTAACTCTTGTAAGTCAACAGGACACTCTAAATCTAATCCCGCTTTATACATTTCTTCTTTTATACCATCTTTGAATACTATAATGGTCGGTGCCATTCGTATTCTATATTCTTTTTTAGCGTTTGGTGCTTTTGCTATATCAATTCTGTAATAGTGAGTTATTCCTTCAACTTTATCCCAATCTTGGAATGCGTTTGCGTCATTAAACTTTGCCCAAAACTCAACTATAATAATTGACATTTCATCGTCACCAAATGCGGACTTTTCATGAATTTTATCATCAAAATTACTATCTGTTATCCAATCTTGTCCAAATACGTTACTAAAACTCATTAATAACGATATTAAAAAAACTATCTTTTTCATGCTAACCTATTTTAGTTATTCTTTTGTATCTCGTACAATCTCTCATCTATCTTATCGAGTTTGTCTTTGATTTCATCTACATCATCTTGAGTATCTAAAATTGTCTGGCGAATTAATTCGTCCTTTAAATCATACTCAGTTCTGTCTATAACAGGCTCAGGTAATTCCTTTGCCTCTTGAATGTCACCCTGTAAGGTGAACCACATTCCAATAACTGTTGCTAAAGTAAATAAGATTACCCCGATTGTTTTTAAATCGAGGGTTATTTTTGTTTCTTCTGATACTTGCTTTGCCATAACAAATCCTCTTAATCCTATCTAAATGTATAATTTATACCAAATGTTGTAATGAAAAATTTAGAATCCCACATTTGAGTATATTCACCTTCTGCAAATAACCCGATTGATTTTCCGATTTTCCATCCAAAGTTTGCACCTGCTTGGTAATCCCACCACTGTTCACCTTTTGCTGCGTCTGCTAACCCATATTGGTCCCAATCGTTTCTGTATAGGTAAGATAGAGGAACTCTTCCTTGTTCATCTGTATCACCCATTACATACTTGTGATATGGTAAAAATGCTGAACCGTATAGGTGTAACCAAAAGTTTGACTTGTAGTGATAGAAATCAAAACCTACAACTGGCGATATCAATCCAAATTCTGAGGTGTTACCTAATATTTCTTGGTTATATCTTGAAATCAGTCTTTTGTAAGGACCATCTCTAAATTGCAAATCCGAAGATGCGACTCTTCTTCCTTCAGGGTCCCACCAAAAATAACCACCTATGTTTTCTTCTTCACCTGAAATTGGATTGAAGATTGTTGTGGTATAAAATGCGTCTTGGTATCCATACTCATACGCCAACTCATACCAATAGTTTTCTTGGTTTCCGTCTCCGTCCAATGCACTTACCCAAATCTCATATGGATTAACTCCATAAACTCTTTCGTGAGTTCTAAATGCTGCACCTGCTGATATAGAGAACTTTTTACCGATTGGTAATCTTCCTCTTACTTCTGCTGCACTATAGTTAAAGTCAAATGCACCTTGATATCTTTGTTCAAGTTTTACGATATGGTATTTACCTGTATGTCTAAGGAAGTATCTTAGGTTTTCCCACTCTTCACCTCTTCTTCGTTCCTTCTCAAAGTGGAATAAGTATTCCCAACCTTGAACTGCTGAAGTTGGTGCGATTAATGCGTTTTGTCTTTCTAAGTTTTGGTCACCTGTCCAAAAGTTACCTGGCTTTCTTTCATATCCAAAACGACCTAATTTACGAATACCGAAGCCGATTCTGTAATCCGATGGAAAGTATTCAGTAACATCTACTACTTCAGGTACATCGTAGATACCTTGTCCATCAGGAGTTCTGATTAGATATTTCTTATCTGAACTTTCATAAGGTGCTCTATAATCACCAGCTCCATATACTGTTGCGTATTTGAAGAAGTTATCATAGAAAGTTTTGAATATTGGTTTTTTGTCTTTCTTTTTTTCATCTTGTGCATTTACACCTGCTGGTATAATCATCAAGATAATCATCAAAATTGATAATAAATTTTTCATTGTGGTTCTTTACCCTTCTCTTCTACTTTTTAGCGAACTTTTCTAACCCTGCAATCCCAAAACAACCTAACGTTACAAATACAAAAGAATTGTATATAAACTCGTTGATTACTAAGTCTTTTCCAAAGTAACCTGTAGCAAGGTCAAAGAATGCGAATAACGTCATTACTGCAAATGACATGAATCCAATCACGTTTTTTTCATTGATATCGTTGTCATCTTTAAAAATGTCTTTAAATGCCATCCATTTTCTCCTAATATATTTTATCATAATATAACCTTTTTATAACTTGTTACTAATATAAATAGTCTGTTTTTCTACAAACTTACTAACATATCCAATAATTCCTCTTGTGGGAACATATCGAATTTATCTTTACGAGTATTGGTGTGTGTCCACATACCTTTTACTCTTCCATAATATGCGTCTTCATTGAATTCAAATCCATCTGCACCTTTTTGTTTTACTTCTTCTACAAGACCTTTTCTTACATCGATATTATCTCGTTCTGCAATCCATAAAATCCATAGTCTTAATGCTTCAATTTGTTTATCTGAATATCTATGCCAATGTTTAAATCCTCTAAATGGTTTGTCCAAAGACACCATTTGTGATTCATGTGCAGTTGTTCCTGCATATGTTTTTCCATCTTTCAGATATCCAAAGTTATTTACCTCAATACCAACAGAATGTGTATGCATATGTTGTGAACCATTTTTACCTAAGTGCCATCCGTAGTGTCCTTCAGGAAATGCCTGAACCATTACTCCGTCATATGTTTCGTCATTACCTTTTATTGATTGTCCACCTAATACGAATTCAGTTGCTACTGCACCTCTACTATCTCGACCCCAATGGTCAATAGTTCTATATGGATTCTGCCATCCCGCTGTATGATGTAAGAATACATACTCTTTGTTAGTTATTCCACTTTTGTATTCACCTACAGGTAAATAATGTCTATTAACTACTAATCCGTTTTCTGTTGTGAATGTTTTCTCAGAATCATCAGTAGTAGCAAGACCCATAGAATCCCAAGTGGAAGGACCAACAATACCATCAGGAACCAAACCATTGGTTTTTTGAAACTCCTGAACTGCTTTTTTAGTTCCTTCACCGAATATACCATCTGCTCCTATTTCTAAAAATTCTTGTAAATCTTTTACTTCTTGTCCTCTCGAACCTACTCTAAGTATCATTTATTTCCTCTTTTTACGACCTGCACAATGAGCTTTTTGAGAAAAACCTTTTGGATTGTTACAGTCTATTGATTTTTTATATTTGTCTGACCATTTCTCATCAATCTTTTTGATGAGTTCTTCTAACTGTTTGTATAAGGATTCCTTTTTACTTGGAAGTCCTTTATGTTTAGTTGAAGCATATTTTTTAATATCTGACTTGGACATTCTCTTAGCCGTATCTCTAACATCTTTAGAAACATCAGATGGTTTTACATCACCTTTTTTCAAAGCATATACAAGACCCATATATTTCTGTTGTTGTTTACTTGTTGACGGCATAAAATCTCCTTACTAATAAATATGGACAAATTCTAATGGAATGGTCCATTTCATATCAAAAGGGTCGTTAACGTCTACTTCGCCCTTTTGTTCGTTGAGTGATAAAAGAGTCACTTTCTCTCCCTCTACGAGACTCCCCCTGAAATTCGAGAAAGTTTTGGTCATTATTATTTTTTTTCCTACGTTTTCTTTTAATTTGTTCATAGTGTTCGTTCTCATAATATTCATCATCATCGAAGTCTATACTCCGAATATCAATCTTACCCATTTTTAATTACCTTTAAGTTTTTGATTTTATCTAAGAATTCTTCTACAGAATAGTTTTTGTTTTGTTCATCTTTAATTTTGACTTCTGTAAGTGTATCAGGATACTTTTCTACCAATCTTTCAAGAATTCCAAACCCTTCTTCAGTCCAAAAATTCTTGAACGAAACTTCACCTAAGATGTTTGTTGAATAGTCAACATCTTCTTCTGTATCTTCTGGCAGTAGTATAAAGTATCTCATAGTTTTATCAACTCATTTTCATAGTATTTTATTTTATTAACCTTTATATTAAATATGTCCAATTCAAACTCTCCGATTTCAATTTCGTTAGAATCAAAGATTTCTGCCCACTTTTGGATGTATGTAAATGATTGATTTGAAAGTCTATTTGCGTCAAAACTTATCTCAATATCTGAATCAATATCTACATTTATTCTTTTAGTTAAATCAAACTGAGTATTTGGTTGTTCCAATTTTATATAACTCTCAATGATATCTTTTGGTAAATCTGTAACAATTCTATCACACCAAGGTTCTAAAATATTTAACATTTGTGAATTACAGTTCTCTACATTAAACTGAATATCGTATTTATGTGGAACCTCAGGTAACATAAATTCATCATGTTTTACAAAATGACCCCATTTTCTAATAAAATTCCTTGTTGACCTCTGATTTTGTTTTAACCATTCATCTGATTCTTTACCTACTTCAGTTAATGTTGGATTGAATCTTGACCCTCTACAAGTCATGTGATATACAAACCCGTCCCAAACTTGAATCAAATCATATCCATTTAGTAAAAATCTATTAAATATATCAGAATCCTCTTTTGATTGTGGTGCATACAAAGGGTCGTGTCCACCGATTGATGTAAAGTCTTCTTTATATAAAAACCAAGGTGCAAATATACCTTTTGTAATTTTAGTTTTACTTGTAAACTTAGGAATCTCTATAAGAAGTTCTTCTTCCAAGAAATCTTCTGGCTCAGTTTTACCGTCCCAAAGAATTTTTTCAGGACCATCAGGATGTAGTGGTGGTTCAATACGAGTCCAAGAAACTACTGTTTTTGGTTTTAGATTCTTTATCAATGATTCTAATGCGCCTGGACAAAGGTACATATCTGCGTGATAGATTCCAACAACTTTTGTAGTTGCTACTTCATTAATCAATCTATCATATAAGATTGTATGTCCTAATCTTGTGGGTCCATCATTTCTAATAGCTTTGAAATTTGGGTCTTTCTTCATCATCTCTTGACACCATTCCCAAGTTCCATCTGAACTGAAATCGTCTGCTACACAAATGTGTGGTTCAGGACCACCATTTTTTCTAATTGATTCATATGACCACTTAAGATACTTTAAATTATCTCTTGATGGTTGAATAAAACTAATATCACTTTTAGTTAGCATAATCTTTTACCTTTTTAATTAAATCATCATATGTTTTCACATGATTTATTTTTTGACCTGAAAGTTTAGGAAAGAAAGTTTCATACGCTTTATGTTTCACTTCATAACCCTCGACACCATAAATGATACCTTGTCCACCAAAATACGCACTCAAGGCAGAGTTACCACCTTGAGTTGATATAAAGTGATTACAATTTGACATTATTGCCATTTGTGTGGTGTTGTAATCTAAATCATATTCTTCTGCGTAATTTTGCATGGTCGGAATATTCATCTCTCTTACCAATTCTCTATCTCCGAATTTTTCTTGTGGTGTATCATCATTTACTATATTATTTGCATATGGTCTATTATAAACAATGTTAAATTTATCTTTACATAATTCAAATATCCATCTTAGTACATCGACACTAAGATAGTTTACAGGACCTCGTCCCCATTCATTTTGAATTTTATTTGAAACCACTAAAAATGGTTTATCTTTTGTTATTTGGAATCGTTCTAAATAATATGATTTCAAATCAGGTGGTGACCATTTGTCTTCCCACATCAGTTTATCACCAACGACAGGTCTTGAAAAAACACCTGCTACATGATTATGTGGTCTGTAATAAGATTTATCATCAATTACTAATTCAAAAAAAGTATGTCTACTCTTATACTTTTCAGTTACTTTTATGTTTGGATACAATAAAGACGAACCCTTCGCTGATATAACTTCAACATCATGTCCTTGTTCTTTATACCAATTTACTAAAGGTAATCCTGCGAACAACTCGTAACCAAATTCACCACTAATCTCAAACTTCATATAATTCTTTTATATATTGTTCTAATCTATCTTCAGGTTTCCAACTGAGTCTTGATATTGCTTCATCATTCTCTCTAAGTGTTTCTCTGTAGTTACCATATTGGTCTTCTACATATTCTTTAGAACCACCACCGTATTTAATAAACCAATCAGATACTTCGTTTATACTGTAATTCTTTCCACATCCTAATTCCCATGCGTCTTCGTGTTTATGAGCAAAGAATCCTACTTTTATTAGTCCATCTACAATATCAACTACATGAGTAAAATCTCTTCTTTGTTCACCATCACCAACGATTGTTAATGGTTGGTCGTCTTCTATTTGTCGTCTCCAAATACCAATAACTGCTGCCCAATCACCTTCAATAACTTCATATGGTCCATACACATTGTAAAATCTACAAATCTCTATATCCATATTATATGTTTTTTTATACATCTTACAAACCTCTTCACCAAGATACTTACACGCGGCGTATGGTGATTGATATGGGTCATGATGTTTTGATGATGAACCTGCATAAACTACTTTTGTGTTTGTCTTTCTTGCAAACTCTAAAATCTTTTGAGTCCCACCTGTATTTACATTAAATGTATATGATGGATTTTTAAATGATGGTTGTATTCTTGATAACCCTGCTAAGTGATAAATCAAATCAAACTCTGAAAATTCAAGGTCGTGGTATCTATCAAAGTCTACAACAGACATTTCGATGTATTTACAACCCTGTATGTGATTTTCTTTATGTCCTGTAGAGTAATCATCAACTGATGTTACACTATGTCCTTCTTCAATCAATCTTTCAATCAAGTTTGTTCCTACAAAACCTGCTCCACCTGTTACTAATATATTCATAATAATGGTATCCTATTAGGGTTATTTGTTCCTTCTATTGGTTTTACAAAAGTTTGGTCGTCACTATCAGGTAACCTGCCCCACTTGTTAATAAACTTTCTTGCGTTTTTTGATTCTGATTCCTGTTGTCTTTTAGATTTAGAATTCAGTTTATCTTTTGCTTCATCTCTAAAATGAGAACCTCTTGCTGAAAAATGGTATACAATTGACTTGGATGACATAATAAACTTATATCCTTCTAATTGCATTCTAATAAACAAATCCATATCATCATATGACGCAGGTGCGAATAGTGGGTCGTTACCACCAATCCAAACATAGTCTTCTTTTTTACAGAAGAATCCTGCTCCACCACCTTTTCTTACACGAGTCTCATCCATTGATGAAAGTTTCTGAGACCAATCATCAAACCACTCCTTGTCAAAGTTATGATGGAATTCACCAAACTCATCTGTTGATACAAATACAGTTCCTGGCCTATAATCAGGGTCATTTGGAAATATCTTAGGTTGGATTCTAAATGATGATGCGATTATTCTATCAACCCCATCACCTTCTTCTACAATCTTTTGTAACTCTAAATCTTGATTTGGTGATATCCACATATCAGAGTGGATTATATTTACATACTCGGTTTCTGATTTGTCAACACAAAAGTCCATACCACCACCAATTCCTCTTGGTGTATCGTTATGTTCTATAAAACCTTTTAGATTCTTATCTTCTTGCATTTGGTTAAGTAACCATTCATCTGTACCATCAGTACAGTTCTCTGCGTGAATCACAATTGGTTGGTCTTTGTAGTATGCATTCTTTCTTACAGATTCGTAAGCAAGTTTCACATAATCAAGATTATTATTTGTTGATATACAAGTTGTTACAGGACTTCTTTCCATACGTCTTTCCAATTAAAATTTCTTCCTTGTTTCATAAAGTTATACGCGTTCAACTTTGACATTTCACTCGCTACTTTATACCAATCATTGGATTTTCTTTGTTCATTAATATCATCCCCAACCTCATCCTGTACATATTTTCTCTTTTTTGGATGTTCTCTATTATGAACTAACAATATATTCTTTACAATATACAAAGGAATTTGATTATTTCCAAATAATGTTAACATTTTATTCATTAATGCTGTATCTTCGTGAGTAAAAAATACACATTTAGGTATATTTACTCCACTTCTTACAAGTTCAGATGACATTACTAATCCACATCCATTGAATTTATAATCATATGTTGATTCTATATGTGGTGATTCAGTTTCAGAGTTTATCTCTTCCATTTTATCATAACCCATATAACATCTCGTTCCATACCACGCGTGTGCGTCTCTTGGTAAATCAGTGAGTTTTGGATGTTCTAATGGTTTCCACGAATCGTCCCACATTTTACAAGTAGAAAAGAATCCTAAATACTTTGGAGTTTGTTCTTTTACTGCTTCATGTAATGATAATATAGTTTCAATCGCCTGTGATGGTACTAACATATCAGATTCACCCCAAAACAGTATGTCTACTAATTCTGAGTACTTTTCGTTAAAATCTCTTCTATAGTCTGCTATAGTATATAACTCATCTTTTGTTGAATATGTGATATCATAATCTTTAAGTTTATATTGATTACAAAGTCTGACATACTTTTCCATAACATATGTCAACATATCAACTTCATCAGAAACTTTTTCTAAGTCTTGATTTGTGACCAAACACATATCAATCTTAACTTTATCTTTTTGTTCACCGATTGATTTGACTAAGGAATCTAAATATTCCTCAAACATATCTATTTCATACCATTGTACTAAACAACCTGTTGCTATCATATCTCTACTCTTGGAATCCCTTCATAGCCAGGATTCTTATCAGAATTAATTTCCCACTCAACACCTTGTTCTTTCATCCAATAGTAAATACCTTTTGTTGCTTTAGCTACTGATAGTATTTCTCTTGGACCCATTGATGTTTTTGCATATACAATCTTTTCGTGTTCATCACCATAGAAGTGTTCTTGAAATACTCTTTGTGTATCATCTTCGGTTCCTTTTTCAAAAGTTGATAAATCACCAATATCCCAACCAATAGTTACTATCTTTTTACAACCTAAATACATTGCTAATGGAAGTGCCATTTCATACATAATACCAGGCCCCCAAGGTTGGTTGAATCCATATTCAGGGTGGTCTAACTTCATAGTATCCCAATCTTCTCTTTCTGATAATGAATGAATCATTTTGTTAGGACCAACTCCACCACCCGTATTTGGATTGTTTCTAAATATAGGAATGAATAGGTCTGATTCTAAATTATTCTCGAAAATCATTTGAGGATGGAATTGTTCAAAGATTGCCCATGTTATGATTGATTTATTGTTTGTCCAATCATATGGTGCAAAGTTACACCAATTTAGTAAATGAAAGTCGGAGACCTCTTTTAAGAAGTTGTAAGACTGTTTGATAGGTAAACATAGTTTATCTCTTAAGAAGTCTCTAAGTTCTTCTTTTGTGTATCTATTCAGTGATGGACCACCTGCTATTATATATGCAGTTTCACCTTCATACTGATTCTTTAATACTTTTAGTCTATCTTCGGGTTCTTCTAACTTTAGAAGTTCTTCTCGTAACTTACTTGTTTGTGATTTCATTAAATTGTTTTAATGTCTGTTCCCATGATTCAAACCTAATTCCTCTGTCATCTATATAACAGACTGCTCTTGGTTTTTCACAAGTTATTTCTTTTATATAATTATCAATTTCATATTTAGTTAACCACTCCCATATTAGTTCTTCACCTGTTTTACCATTTACAAGTGGTCTATCGGGTTTTACTTTTGCAGTAAATAAAACTATATCGTACCCTTGAGACTTAAACCACTTGATTGCGTCTAATGAACCCTCAATAGGTGGGTCGTATACAGTTCCATCGTGAAACCCTTTTGAATTACCGTGAACTACACCATCAAAATCTATTGCGACTTGATAGTTGTTTTCGTGGTGTTGCATTTTATCATACTCATCTATGTTCATTTTGTCCTTTTATTGAAAACATCACCGTTTCTATATGAGTAAGAACCATATATAAACTTTCTTGGTGAGTTTGTATTAAACTGTTTAGACACTGAATGATATGAATCAGGAGTAGATAAGAAAAATACTCCTTTGTTTTTCTTTGCTTCTATTGTTTTATGTACAGGTAATGCTTTTAAATCCCATATTTGTTGGTCTAATTTACTTAGACTGTCAGACGAGTGGATTAAAAAATCACCACCTTCCCAATCCTTATCATTAAAGAATATTAAGAAGTTCCAAATTCTTTTATCTGTGTCTCTGTGAATCTCCCTCACATATCCGTCTGTTGCAGAAGACCAATCGATATGTAAAAAACTATCGGTCTTCAATGAACTATCACCTGTGATAACACTTCCCCAATCTTTCAACTCATCATCATAATAGTTGACAAAACTATGGAATACATTATCATCATTTAGATATTCATAAAACTTTTTCCAAGTAGGCGCAGTTTCTATCCAAGACGGAAACTTTGAACTATTTGAATTCATCTTTTTTCTACCACCCATCACTGTTCCTTCTGAAGATACATCAGGGAACTCTTGTATAAGGTTCTCAAGTGTTTCTTCGTCAAAACAATTTTCTACCTCTATAATAGGGTATGGATAGTCAGTAGAATTTCCTTCGTTAAAATTAATCATATTTTTGATATATTTTTTCTTCAAAGAATTCTGAATTTAGTAAATGGTTTATTTCTTTCTTCTCTGCTGCTCTTCTGTCATTTGTGTAATAAACCGCTCTTGCGTATTCAATGAATTCTTCATTAAACAATTTCTCTTTTTCTAATAATCTAACTGAATCTTCTATAACCCACATTTGACCATTTGTCTTTTTGAGTCTACTATAGATTTCTTTCAGTTCATCTCCACCATTATCCCAAAATGGTTTCAATTTATCTTGTAAATAATTAAGTTCATTTTGAATGTTCTCTCTCTGAACTTCATCTTTTACATTTTCAAGTTTTATTTCAAGGATTGATAACTTATCGAATGCGTCACCAATCGGTGTTTTAATTTCTATCGCCATATTTTAACATTTTATTTATTCCGTCTTCTAAACATACAAAATTTTCATAACCTATACAACTTTTTAACTTAAAAAGTGATGGTTTTCTCCATTTTGTATCGTTAGACCACGCAGGTTTGTACTCTACTTTAAATTCTTTATCCATTATTTGATGTATAACCATCGCCAAATCATGAATAGTAATCTCTTCATCAAATCCAACATTTACTATTTCGTTAGATGTTTTCAAAATTAAATCAGAAACAATATTAGCATGGTCTGTCACATAACAAAAAGACCTTGTTTGATTTCCATCACCATATAAGTAAAAATCTTCATCTGATTTGATTCTTTCAATAAACTCAGGAATCACTTGACCATAACCACCTGTTGCCATTCTTGGACCATAAGTGTTAAAAGGTCTAACTATCAAATACTCTTTTCTTTTTTCATCTGCCCATAATCTTACTAAGAACTCACCCATACCTTTTGAAGACGCGTAAGAGTCTCTATTTGCAGATGGATGTAAAATCATAGGTTCTGTTTCTTCAGTTGGAACAATTGGTGATGGTCCATAAATTTCAGATGATGACGCGTATACTACTTTTGTTACTGAAGGTGTACATGCGTTCAATACATTCTGAGTCATTAAGATATTATGATTACAGACTTTAAATGGAATATCATAAAAATATCTTGTTCCATTTATTGCTGCGTAGTGAACAACTACATCGAACTGATGTTCTAACATAAATTCTTTTATTGGTTCACTATAAACTAAGTCTAACTCTTTGAATGTAAAGTTTTCATGAGTTGGTAAGTTACTTACCTTTCCTCTGAAAAAGTTATCTACTCCAACGACTTCGTGACCACCATCTAATAATGAATCACAAAGATGTGAACCTAAGAATCCTGCTGCTCCTGTTACTAATATTTTCATATCTCGTATCTCATTCCTTTTGGTACTGTTTTTACAAACTTATCATTTTCCTCATCAATGAATCTGAAAATGTCTACATCAATGTTGTATTTCTTACAGAGTACTTTCATTGCTTTTGTATCTTTAGGAAGACACATTCCACCATAACCACCAAACTCTTTATTTACATTTAAGTAATGACCTTCACCAACACCATGAAATAAAAATGCGTCTTTGATTGAATCATAGTTTGCACCAAAATGTTCTGCTACTTTATGGAATGAGTTTGCAAATGTGATTCTCATCGCTTTGTATGTATTTGAAAAATACTTCATAAGTTCTGATTCTATGATTGACATCTTAACTTTGTGGAATGGTAGTGAACCGTGTGCTTTTACAATCAAATCATAGTTTTCATCACTATCAGTACCAACAACTAAGATATTGTTATTGTATACGAAGTCTTCATATGCACATCTTTCTCTCAGGAACTCAGGTACAAAACACATATTCAGATTTCTATATTGACTCTGTAATCTTTGTGTTGTGCCAGGTTCTATTGTACTCTTAAGTGCAACAAGACCTTTATATTCTAATTTACTAAGTTGTTCTATCACAGAATTTACTGCTGTTAAATCACATTCTTGATTCGGACCTGTAGGAGTTCCAACTGTGATAAAGTTAATTTCTGTATCTAATGTATCTTCTATTGAAGTCTCAGGTATTTTGATATCATATCCGACAACTTCATGTCCGATGTATTCAAATCCCTTTGATATTGCAGAACCGACTGCTCCTATTCCTATAACTCCTAATTTCATATTAGTGTTTCCGATATTTCCCATAAATAATTCCATTTGTTTTTGTGCCATTTTCCGGCTTTTATATATTCTATGATTTGGTGATGTATCATCATAGGGTCAAAGTAATGTTGTTTACAATACAAATGACCGTATAATGGTACTTGTGACCCATCTACCACTGAATCTACAAGGTTCATAAAACTTCCCTCATAAACATGAATCTCTTTTGCTTTTTGTAATACTTTAGTGTAATCTAATATATGTCCCCATCTACCATCAAGATTTATTACAGGTAAATCAGGATTCTCAAAATAGTTATGATTGATAGGACTCATTTTTCTAAATACGTTATCGTGTGCTCTTTCGTGTATTATAATATAATCCTCACCGTGTTCTTCAACTAATTTTTCATACAACTTATCTTCTTCTTCAGGTCTTCTGTTCCAAGTTAACTCTCTCCAATTAGGACCCTCTACTCCATCTATAAAATTTAGTTTAATAGTATTGTCTTTTGCTCCTGTTCCAAACTGAATGTTTTCTGTATCATTATACAATACCTTAAATAATGGAAGGAGTCTACCTTGTTGAACATCTAAGTAAACCATGTCGTATTCTTTACAATACTTTTCTTTGATTACTGATGACAACATAAGTCCGTCACCAACACCACCTGCGTGTACTATCCTAATTGCGTTCATGCTAATAATTTCTCTACTAATTCTATATCTTCGGGGTAGTCAACTGCGACTGTACTCCCATCCAATCTAACCATTTTAATCTTATATCCCATTTCAATGAATCTATCAATTTCAATATCTTCTTGAAATTCAAGTGGGGTTTTCTTTCCGTAACTCCAAAATGCTTTTAAGTGGTCTCTGTTGAATCCGTAGATACAAACTTGTTTCATTGGATTGGTTGGAAGACCTTCCTTTAAGCCAGGAAGTGGATTTCTTGAACACCAAATCAACTCATCATTTAGATTTGTTATTACTTTTGGTATTTTTTTATCTTCTACATTTTCATGTTTGTTCAAAGGTGCCATACAGTTTATGATATGATTTGGATTCTCTATCATTTTGTCTATCACCTTTTGTATATCATTAGAATTTAACATTGGTTCATCACCTTGGATATTGATGATAAAATCTGCGTCAATCTCTAATGCTGCTTCTGCTACTCTGTCTGTTCCTGTTGGACAAGAGTCTGATGTTAATACTACTTTGTATCCGTGACTTTTTACTAAGTCTACAATTTCTTCATTTTCTGTTGCGATATAAACATTATCTTTACCAACAGCATTTTCTGCAATCCCGGCGACCCAAATAATCATTTCGGTCCCAAGAATCTTGGCGAGTGGTTTGCCAGGAAATCTACTTGATTTGTATCTCGCAGGTATAACCACCGCAACCTTTGGGTCAATCACCTCTTCAATCTTTTCAGAATCAAACCTAAGGGAATCAGGTATTTCCAATAAAATATCTTCGATTCTATTAGGGTTCAGATGTGACTGTTGTAGATTCTGAGGATACAGTGGGTGGATGTGTTTTAATCCACTAACCATATAATTGTGTGTGAATCCCCACTTGTGTGTTTCCATCAACGGGGTCATCCACTTTCTAATCACGTCTTGAAGAGGTTTACAGTTATACGTTTTGTTTCCCTCACCGTACTGATAATATGTGACGAGTTGTTCTGTTTTGACATTCCCGACACCTCTACCCATTCCAAGAAGAGTTCCATCAATCCAAGTTGCTCCTTCTTTTTCTGCCGATAAACAGTTTGCAAAAGCAAGACCAAGATTGTCGTGTGTGTGAACTCCAACCTCACAACCAAACTCATTAAACAACTTCACTAATTCAGTTGTTCTATCGGGTGTAAGATTTCCGTAGGAATCCGCAAAATATAATGCGTCAGGTTTTAATTCGTTTAGTGTTCCAAATTCTTTTATTTCAGAATCACTTAGTAATGAGATACCCATAAGATTAATTACTAATCGATATCCTTTTTTGTTTATGTATTCACCAATTTGTTTTGATAATTCAATCTCGGAATGTTTGATTGCAAGTCTACAAATCTCAAATGGTGAATCACCAAATGGATTTATACAATCATCAATTAACGAAAAATCTACTCCACCATCTTTGATGAAATCTTTGGCGTCAATCATAAATGCAAGTTTTACGTTTACGGGAAGTCTATAATCTAATACGTCCCAAATAAACCTATCGTTACATTTACGATACTTACCACCTTTTACTGGCGACTTGTAACCTAACTCGATTACGTCAACCCCCGATAAATCACATGCGCTAATAAGGTCTTTGACCATTTTGGTATCAAAGTCCCAATTAGTATAGTAACCACCGTCTCTTAATGTACAATCTAATAACATAGGAAATTGTTAAATTTTCTTTTGACACACATATCGTTTCCAAAAACGCGATTACACAAGGGTATCGTAATACTCATTTTGTTTTTCTTGTTTTTTGATATCTTTTGGGTGTAACAATGCGAACTCTTCTAAAGAAGGTAAGTTAGAAATAGTATCATATCCTTCGATTTTCTCGTGTACCTTGTTTACCCAACGAATGGTATCTGATTTTTTATATATTCTCCACTGAGGGTCTGGCCAATTAATCCAACCTTTTTCATCAACTCTCCATCCCCACTTTTGGATATGTTCTTGGGTCAAACCTTCTACCGTGTTTATTCTTGGAACAAGAACTACATCAACCTCATTCATTTTTAAAATGTCAGGTAAGTTCTGTATCAATACTTTACTTGGTATTTCATCTGCGTCAATCTGAAAAATGTAATCACCGTTACATAAATCAGTCAACTTGTTTTTCCAATCACCGAAGTGACCATCAAATTTATCTTTATACCATGCGAATGCGTTATTGACAGATTTCGCTCTCAAAAACTCCTCTATCCCCTCATCACCTTTTGATTCGTCAAATAATATTATAACCTCGTCTTCTCTTCTTTTATATTTTAAGATGTGAGGTAAAAGTGATTGTATTTCTACAAACTCATTACATACTGTTATTGCGTAACTTATTTTCATAATTTAATTTTATAGTCCTACGGGTGGTACATCTTGTCTCGTGTCCAAATCCGTATCATCTTTTCTAATTTGTTCTTGTTGTCTTCTTTTTGCTGCAGGTTCAATTAAATCGAAGTTACCATAATCATAGTTGTAAACTATAACTGAAGTAACATTTTTTTCAATCAAAGTTCTATAACCAACTTGAAGTTTTTTATTCCTAATAACTCCTGAATAAAATGCTTTAGACGCTTCTTCTATTCTTAGTTTAGTTAAATCTAACTTTCTGATTCCTTTAGTAGTACTAAATACCTCGTCTAAGTCCTCTGCTAATTCTTTAAAATCTTGTGGTTTACAATGTTTCAAGTCTAAACAATGAAATCTAGCTTTAAACTCGGGTTGTAAAACAAATACAAAATAGTCTCGTTGAACTCCATCTTTTTTTCTGTATCTGATTTTTGCAACCATTCCCCTTTCCAACTTTGACTTATTAAGTTTGGTTGGGTCTTTCATATTACTTCTATGTCTACTTGTGTAATCCGACGCCATTATTTTTTCTTCAATTTAGGTAATTTTAAAGTGACCTGTTGTGGTCCCTGACCTGCTTTATACTCATCAAGTATTTGTGACAACTTTGTTGCCATATGTTCTTTGGTAAAGTTGGTCTTTACATAATGTCTATTCTTTCTTGACATTTCCAATGCTTTTTTATACTTATCGTATATTGTTTTCATCGTACCTGTTGCCTGACCATAATTCACTTTGAACCACTTACTACCTTCTTGGAACCATTTATTTCTTGCTGATGGATGTACTTCTTTTAATTCACCACCAAGTAAAAAGTTATACTCAGGATGTAAAAAGTCTAAGTGACCACTCCACCCTGATGCGATAATAGGTTTACCACTAACACATGCTTCAAGTAGTGGTCTACCAAATCCCTCACCATGAGTAAATGATACATGAGATTTTACCTTTGGATGGTTGTATAACGAGTTCATTTCTTCATCTGTCATATCCCCATCAAGAATGTATATGTTTGGAAGTTTACCACTCATACCATCCATTTCTTTTATTTTTTCAATTCTTTTTTTGATTTCAAGTACACTTGTTATACAAGGTTTTCCAATTGATGCTTTTAGTATTAATGCGGGTTGTGATTTTTTATTAAAACTACTTGTCTTAAATGTATTCAAAAATGCGTGTATTAATGTTGAGATACCTTTTCTATCTTCACCCAACTCACCCTGTAACCAATGTCCTACAAATAAGAAACAAAACTGTTCAGGTATTTCTGATAATGTTTTTTCTACGGTTTTTGATATTGGTTTTTTATTATCATATATGTCTGTATCATAACCTTCAAATAAAACTTCGACAGGTTTTTCTATTTTTAGTTCACCTAATTTTTGTTTTGTTTGGTCATTGAGTTTATCATACACTGCTTTTAAAGTTGTTTTTGAGTGTTCTGATGATACTATATTCAAGTCCATTCTATTACAACCCTCAATAAAATCTGCGGTTGCGTCTGATGATTCAATTACTGCGGATACACCAACATTAAAATGACCAACAGGTTGAAACTCATTTGGAATTGTTATTTGAAACCAAACATCAGGTTTTTGTTCTAATTTAGGTATAATCCTTGAAGATAAATCTTTATCATCGGGTGTTAATGCATTCATACTTAAATCACCCCACCTTTGAGATAGAATCTTTATATCCCACTCATCACCTTTTTCTTTTAGTAAAGCTCTTACAAAGTCTCTACTTCTTGAACCATAACCACTTCTTGTAGCAATGGGACAACTAACTACACATAACTTTTTTATACTTTCCATAAGTCAAATCTTTTTCGTGGTTTCCAATTTTCAAAACAACCATCTATTGCTTCAATAAACTTTTCACCCATTTTTTCTGATGCCATATCACCCTCACCTACTACAAACTCGTGACCTAACATACCAACTCTTGATACTTCGTCTCTACCCATTTGGAAAAAACTATCGAGTTGTTCTGTTATATCATATGAGTCACATCTATCATCGTATATATAAGGAGTAACAGGTGAACCCTGTAATGATAAATTTGTTGGCCATACAGGTTTTACCCATTCACCGTGTTCTAATTTATCTTTCCATTTTCTCCAATCATGAAGTGACCCAATTTCAACATAGTCTTCTTCTGTAAGTAATTTACCATCTTTTCTAAAACCACATTGGTCTTGTAGACCACCTGTAACATTTACGATTATAGGAGTACCCGCTCTTAATGCTTCACAAGAACCTAATCCAAACCCTTCGTTAGATGCGACATTTAAAACCACATCACACGCATTATAATATAAATTCAGTACATCGGTTGGCCACGCGTCTTGAACAGTTGGAAGTTTTGTAAACTTATAATGACCATATTTACCACAGTGTTTGATAACTTCTGTTAAATCTGTACCATTATCATCAACCTGTTGAGTATGTAAAAGTAACATCATTTTTTTATCAGGATTCTTTTCTGCGAATCTACTAAATGCTTCAACTACATCACCTGGCACTTTTCTACGAATATTTCTATTATTCCAACCAACAACAAAATCATATTGTTCTAATTTAAACTGTTGTTTGAAATCAAGTAATTTCGGGTCCATATCTGATAATGGTTTAAATAATGGTGAAACACCATGAGGAATATACTTGTGACTCCAATCCTCTTTACTTAATCCTGTTTTTTCAAGTGTCCTTTTATTAATACCATAAGTTTGTTTTGATATACCTAATAACAAGTCACAACTTGCGTAGAATGGTGCGTTCCATAGTGGGTCAGGAAGTGAGTCCCAAATGTTATAATACATAATTGGACAAATTTGTCTAATTTCGTTTTCCATTTCATATAACCATCGCCAGAATCTTGGGTCTGTAAAGTGTAAGATTGCGTCAGGTTTTTCTATGTTGATTAATTCTCTTAATATGTCGGGATTACCATAACCCGTATTACAATATATCTTTACACTTGCGTCTTTGATTCCTGTAGTCTTTCTAACATCATCGTCTAATATGAGTTGTTTACCTGATTCAGGATGTTTTAACGCTGCTCCTAATTGTACCCAATCATATTTGTGTACAGTTGACAATACAATCTCTTTTGATTGTGTTGCGATTCCACTATGTAATCGTAAATCGTCTGAAAGTAAAAGTATCTTAGGTTTCTTAACTTTGTCCTTAGATACCTTTTTTAGTTTTGGTAGTTCTATACTCATCTGTAACTTCTTCTTTTATTTAACTATAAATATACAAAAAAAATTAATTAAATCCTATTATATTCATCAGAAATTCTAACAATGTCATCTTCACCGAAATAAGTACCTGTTTGAACTTCTATAAATTCAACAGGTTCATCTGTTTCATTCCATGCTCTGTGTTTTGCTCCTAACGGTATTCTAATGGTCTCACCATATTTTCTGAATACCTTTTCGTCATCTAAAATAATTGTTAATTCACCCTTTATCACGGTCCAACATTCCTGTCTTTTGTGATGATACTGATAAGACAACTTTCTCTGAGGTTCTACTGTAATTCTTTTTACTTTTGTAGTGGGGTCATCTAATAATACCTCGTATCTACCCCAAGGTCTATATTCTATTTCATTCATAATCTTAAAGTATTTTTAAAGTTTTCAGTCCAAGTGTCTACTTGGTATTTTTTAACTTTTTCTTGTTGTTTCTTTACCAACTGAATTCTTAAATCAGGATTATTACATAAGTTTTCGTATTTTTCTAAAAACTCTTCAGTTGTTTTAAATCTAAGTTCATCAATTACAAATTCTCTATATGTTGTTGTGTCGTTATCGTGAACTAAATATGTAAGTCCTGAAAAGATACCTTCCATTAGTGAATATCCAAAGGTATCAACTTTTGCGAATGATAATCCAAATCCTGATTCACTTAATAACTTTAAATAAACCTGTTTAGAATGGTTAAAATAAAAATTCTTAAAATCTTTTTGAACTTTACCTATATATGTGGTTGAACCTGCTGGACATGCTATTGTTATTTTATCTTTCAGTTCATTTGGTAACTCAAGTAACATATCAACATTTTTATCTTTCATCAGTCTATGAGAAAATAAAATCTTATCATTAATAATTGGTTCTTGAATATTCATATGAACAGGTAAACCTAATACGTCTACATCATATGGAACTCTATTTTTCATTAATTGTGAACCAACTATGGTTTGTTTAGACATTGACATGATAGCATCTTCATAATCAATAAACTTTTTCTGTTGACCTATTGCTCCATCTTGATGATTAGTAGCATGTACAATACCACCAAAAATGTTTGCGAATCCTGCATTTTGAATATCAAGTGAAAAGTCATCTAATAGATTACAATAAAATACTTTTTTGATTTCGTTTTTTCTTAACTCGGGTAATAAGTCTGAAATATATTTGTGTAGTTGTGATTTTCCTGGCAGATAACTATCTTCACCGAATTCATATTCTCCTGTAAAAAAGTTATAGTACTTATCAGGCACAAAAAATATCTTTGATAGTAACTGATTCAGTTCTAATGCCCACTTATGATTAAAGAAGTGAGGTATAAATGCTATTGTACGAAACTTGCTTTTTTCTTCCATCTATTTAATAATCTGTTAAAATGATTAAATTCTTTTTTTGTTATTTCACCAAAGTAAACTATTTTATCTGAATTATGAACAATACAATCATATTGATGAAGTGGTTGTGTTGGATGATATGGTTTATCATAATACTCATCTTCCATCCCACTATATAATGTTCTTGATGTATTTGCAGGATTATACTCTATATATTTCATATTCATTTCTAAAGAATATTTTCTAACCCATTTTTCAATACCATCTTTTTTACCCCTTGTAACTATGATTAGGTCATTTCCAAACTTTTTATTTAACTTGAAAATTATATCTTTTATCTCTACTCTATTTTCATACGTCTCGTGACCTATCAACGCTACTCTCATACTTGACCAATTCTTTTTGTACTTTCTTCCAATACCTTTTAGTTTGCTTTTTCTGTAATCCCTTCGGACCACCGTTCCAACACCTTGCGATTTCTTCATATGAACTATCTTTGTGATAATAATTGTAAATTACATAAAACATTTCTATTGACTTTGTTTCACTCCATCGGTCTTCTAACGTATAGAATTTATCAGAGTCAAATTTGTGAAGTAATCTATTTACTTCATTGACCATTATAGGTCTTATTTGTAAAACACCAACCGCTTCTTCTCTTTTGGCGTATGCGTTTGGATTACCTTCTGATTCCACCTGTATCATAGAATGAATCAAATCTGAAATATCTCTCTCAGGTACTCTGAGAATCATGGGTACTGTTTCCACCTTTAGTTCTTTAATCGGTTTAGGGTCAAGACTTATTACAGGACTTACCCTTGGATTTAATTCTTTACTTGAACTAACAAGAAGTAAAGAAACCCAAAAAATTAATATTCTCATATTATGTTCTTATACGTTCCTTTTTATTACACAATTCACTATCTTTGAAAGGACACCATCTACAGTTTTTGTTGTTTTTACCTGCTAATGCAGGAAACTCACCAACTGTATTGTATGTTCCATCATCGTTAAAACTACTTTCAATAAATTCGTTAAAATTCTTTACTATTTTATTTAACGTAGGTTTACCGTGAGGTGGTACAAATTCTTGTACCCTTTTTTGTGCAAACATTGCCTCTTCCCATAACTTTCTTTTTACAATAAAATACCTTACTTGTATTCTATCTAATGGATAACCATACTGTTCTGAGAAAAACTTTTTGTATAAAACTAATTGTGCGGTTTTTGTTTTGTCCGCTTTCTGCCACTTGTTCCAACCTTTTGTTGATGTTTTGATATCCCATATTTCAATGTTTCCATCACTATCTTCAAATACCAAGTCAAGGAAACCTTTCATCATGATTTCACTATCGTCTGATACGGGATAATAAATAGGTAATTCTACACCAACAAGTTTCATATTACGAGTTGAAAAGTATGCAGACCGATTCTTTTTCAAGAAATCGAGTATTTGTATACCATCATCATAGAACTCATTCATTTCACTACGAGTGGTAAACTTAATTCCGTATATTGCCATGGTCTTTTTGTACTCTTTAGTCATTTCTTCTAACAAGAGTCCATTAAGGTCCATTTCATTTGCTTTTGTTGCAGAGTCATTATACATAACCTGTAACCAAGATTGTATAGTCTCATGCATTGCTGTACCAAATAATAAATGTATAGATGGGTCAAAGTCTTTGTGACCATCCATATAAGTTAGTTTCCACTGTTTAGGACAGTTTGCCCACATTGTATACTGTGAGTAAGAAACCTTCTTATCATCTTTTCCCTCTTTGTGTACGGGAAAATTAAATATATTGGATACCATTGATTTCTTCATCTACATAAAGATAATAAAAAGACTTGAAACTACCAAATCTTTTATGTTAAATAATTGTTAAATTTTACTTAGCCCACTTCTTTCTTTGGACTATTTGTGCTATAACCCCATAAACACTCATATCTTCATATGTATCTTGAATGTTCTCACCAACTTCATCAGGTTGACCTAAAACTACTAATTGTTTTAGTCTTTGGATTTTATCGTTCATTCTGAACCATAAACCTGTTAGTGATATTTTTATTTCATCATCAGTATCTAACTGAGAACCAACTGAAATGTTATCAGGTCCGTAATTTCTTTGTTTTTTACAGAATGTCTCATACATTTCTTCTTGAATCTTTTTAAATTCAGTTGTAGTGTTTGGGTATAATCTTTCACAATATTCTATTGCAGATTCTTCTACATTCCTTTTTTCTTCTCTTTCACCTGTCCACTCAACTTTGTTTTTTCTTTCTTTTATTACTTCAGCCATTTTTTTATTTCTTTATCTTCTATACCGTATTTTTTTATTATTTCAGTAATTTCATCTTTTGTTAGTATGTCAAGATATCCTATGACTTCTCTCTGAGATACTTCATAGTATTTTGACAAATACTTTAAGACATTTTCATCGTACTTACTTTCCTTTTTACCTTTTATGTACTTATCCCATGTCTTTTTCTGTGGAAGAACGTCAAAATATAACTTGTACACATCTCGGGGTTTGAGTTGACCAATAGTATGTTTTTGTAACTCGTTTACCAACTCAATAAGATTAAGATTCATCGACAACCACCTATTTACAATAAATGGTGAGAATGTTTTCTTATCCATATCAGATAGAGTATTCCATGGAACCTTTTTTTCTTTGATTCCCGAAATATGTTCAAATATTGTTTTAGTCTTCTTTTTCACCATCAATTAATTCTTTTGGTGTAAATTTTGGATGAACTGTACCACAATTGTTACATAATACAACGGGTATTGGTAACATCGATGCCACACCATTTGGTGATTGAACTGCGGGTACTTCTTTGTACATTGTTACTTCATCAAAAAAGATACCACCACAATTTGGACAACTTACTGTTTCCAACTTTCGTGGGTCTAATTTTAAACCAACTTGTTGTTGATTTGGTTGTCCACCTAAGTTTACAACTTTTCCTTTTCCTTTTTTTGCCATAACTACTTTCCTATTGTTACTAAAATATTTAATATCATCGCCATAATGTTGATTTCTTTATCAACAACCATTGAATCCTTGTACTGACCATCTGCGATGTTTAAAATAGTCTGTCCAACCTTACCTGATGCGTATTCATCTACCTCATCATATAACGCTCTATACAGTGGTTGAAAGTCTTTAACTTTTGAATCAGCAATAATCTTTCTGATTTCATTAAATTGTTTTTTCATTTCACCACCTGATTTCATCACATCAATCACATTGTCAACATAGTTTGCTTGAACTGTAGATGTTGTATCTATTTTCAACTCACCTTTGACAACCTGTCTTTGTGCTGCATTTAGAACTCTACGGATGTCAGGATACCCACCATTTACTAATACTGCAAGGTCTTCTTTCTCAAACTTGACCTCTTCCTCGTTTAATATATCAAACAATCTTTTTGCCACTTCCTTCTTTGAAGGTGGTGTTATTGCAAATGTCTGACAACGAGATTGAATCGGGTCGATAACTTTTTCTACATAGTTACAAGTTAAAATAAATCTTGTAGACTTTGAAAAAGTTTCCATCAAGTTTCTAAGTGCTGCTTGTGCATTTGGTGTTAAATAATCTGCTTCATCTAATATGATAACCTTCCACTTTCTGAAACCCATTGATGATGCGAATCCACGAATCTTATCACGAACTGCGTCAACAGAGTTTTCATCTGAGGCATTTATATACATAACATCACAATCAATCTGATTAGTGATTATCTTTGCGAGGGTAGTCTTACCTGTACCTGCGACTCCGTAAAGTAACAAGTGTGGTACATCCTCATTCTCAATGTATATTTTTACCTTTTCTAAGATATGCTCATTTCCAACATATCCATCTAATGTATCGGGTCTATATTTTTCAACCCACAATGAATTACTCATATTAAAAGAATTTATTTGATGTAAAGTTTTGTGACCATTTAGGGTCTCTCTTAGACTCATCTAACGGGTCACCTTTGTAATCTACGTTTCCTGCTTCATCAATAATTTTCTTAATATCATCGATGTTTTCTTCAGGAATCCAAAGTTTAGTATAAACTTCATTTGGTGAATCTTTCACACCTCTTTCTAAACACCACTGTCTAATACCTTCCCATGCGTTACTTTTATGTAATGATGGGTGACTATTATACAAGATGTTCTTTTTATATCCATTACCCTGTAAGATATGATACAACCACTCTACTCCATATTTGGTTTTAGAAGTGTGTTTCTTCTTACTGTTTTCTAAACAATGAGTTAAATCACCGACAAGATTATTTTTAAAGTCTTCATCATGTGGTGGTAATTCCCAATCAAATTTCTTACCTTCAGGAATTTTATTTATTACGTCTACGAACTCATCTTTATTTGAGAAGTATAATGGATAATCTTCACCCAAAACATATTCATACGTTGGGTGTTTGAATGCCAAACTTGGTTTATTTAATCTAATTGCGTCTTGTACGGATAAGTTCCAAGTCATGTAATTATCAACAAAACACAAAGTAGCGTGAGACTGTTCAATCAAATTACGATATGCTCCACCACTTGGTAAATTCTTGACATACATCCATTTTGGTGCAGGTTTACCTGCCATAGGTTTCTTAGCATTTTCATCAGTAACCCAAACTAACCACTCATCTCTATCAAGGTCTTCTGTATATTCAATAAGTTTATTGATACCTGTTGAATTATTCCATCTATGATTGAATAACAATATCTTTTTACCTTGTGCAGGATTAGGGAATGGTTCCGAATCAGGGAACTGTCCCACTCCTAATGGAAAATAGTTAATCTTATCATCCATGACTTCGTCATTGATACCTTGAACTATATAGTCTCTTTTGTCCCAATTAGATTTCATATAATCTTTTGATACAGGACAGTGGAAATATGATTTGTAAGACCAATTGATTGCTTCAAGTTGTCTATAGAATCCTTCGGGATATCCATCTGTAACTCTACTCTTTGTACAGTCGACCCAATGGAAAAAGTTGAAACATTCTACTGTAAGACCATATCTTGAAGACATGATTGAATTTACAACATTATATAAAAGTTCAGGTTGGTGATTAAATATAAAGTCAAAATCTTGACCTCTCCAATCTGTAAGTTTGTTCAAGAGTTTACCGTTAAAGTATGCTCTATTGGATAAAACAGATTGAGTATAATCAAATGGTACTAATGTTACGTTTGGACCTAAATCAGGAATCGTGTTATTGGTAGGAACCAATATCGTATGGTGACACATTGGTAAAAACTTGATAGTCTTAACCATAACTTTATAGTTAGAATCACCATGATGTTGAAATTTAGGACCACTCCACCTAACAGGTGACATGATGTGTAGAACTCGTCTACCGTACAGTGGATGGTTGTAATCTTTAGTCATATTTACTCCTTACTTTATTTCTACTAAGTAGTAGTTAGAAGTGAAACCATCTTTTTCAAATGTTGCGAATGCAAGTCCTTGACTTGAAACTTTTAGAGAAGATGATTTTGCACCTTTGTTTGCGTTAAGAATTTCTTTTAGATATTTTGCTGAGAATGAGATTGGTTCGATATCACCATCACATTTACAGTTTACGTTAATAGAAATCCTGTTAGAATTAATTTTTTGATACCCTAATACAACAGAACCTTTGTTGTTCTTACAAGAGAAAGTAAATGTATCTGATTCACTTAGTGCTCCCTTTGACTTTACGAATGTTGAAATAAATTCATTATCTAATGTAATTTCACCATTAAAGTCAGGTAGTTGTTTCAAATCAGGAACTACAGGAATAACAGATAAATCTGCTAACATATAATTAACTGATGTCTTCTTGTCTGAGAATACTAAAGATGCTTCACCTTCAGAAATTTCAATAGAAGAATCTAAAACACCTAACAACCCTTTAAGTTGTGATGTTGTATAAATACCGAACTCCCCATTTGGAAATTCTTTATTTTCACTTTGGACACTTCCTAAAAGTGTCTTGTCGTCTGAAATAAAACTTACAGACATACCTTCATCGGTTGAATTAATTTTAACCGATTCGACTTCACCACCGAGATTATATCGGGAAATGAAACCTTCAAACGAGTTTTTCTTCATGTTACTATTGTTTATTTTAATTAATATACGAAATTTATTTTTAAAATCCAAAAAATTGTGAAGCTTTTTGTAAATTAGAATTAGGTTTTTCCCAATTCATTGCTTCATAAAAATCACCAAGTTTGTTTTCCAACTCTTTTTCCCATATTTTATCATAGTTAATATATTGTTCGACAAACTTTAAAATCTGTGGTGGGTCATTATGACCTTTTAACGCAGTTGAGTCTAACCCAAGTGGATTATTTTTTAAGTAGACCCACTTAACTTTGTCACCATCTCTCATTGGTTCATATTTGTAAGGTACTTTATAGAATGCAAGTAATTGATTATATGTCAATGCAGATTTAACGTGAGCAGGAGTTCCTTTTTTGAACTCACCCAACACCTGACTTTTTGTCATATACTTTGACAGTTCTTTTACTGATGTATTTTTTGCTATGTCTATAAAGTTCCTATCAACCATACCATCTTTGTAATCTAATATTTTTTGGTCAATTTCTGTTTTATCAGTTGATTTTAGAATATCTAAAAGAACTGTTTTCATTACTTCTTTAAAGTAAGTTGGGAATGAACTTCTTTTTACATCCAACCCTTTTACATCCAATTTATCACAATCAACAGTATTGTCGTTGATAATCCATTGAGCGTATCGTTTCTTTGATACCCAAAAACCACCCTTAGCGATTGTTTCTTGTTTGATATCAAATCTATGTGTATCGATATTAAATAACTTTTTTGACATAATATCGTACATTCCGTTAATATGTTGTTCTACCTCTTTTGCTGCAGATAGAATCGCAGGAATCATTTCTTCATCTGAATCTTCATTAAGTTCAGGATTACGTGCTTTTACTAATGGTGCTGCTTGATAGAATACAGAATCAGTATCAGTATATACGTTATAGTCTGCCTCTTGTCCTATCACCTTTGAGTAGTATTGATTTGCAATTAACTCAGTTGTTTTAATTACAGTTTGACCTGTAATCGTAGTTGCTTCTGCATTATCAATATCATAGAATCTAAATGAAGGTAATCCTAAAACTCCATATAACGAGTTTAACATAATCTTTTGTACCAACTGTCTTTTACCATAAAACTTATATTTGTCGTCATTACCTTCCTTACCATACTTTTTCATTAAGTCTTTATATTCAACTCTTTTGTTAAACCAAACATTTAATACTTCAGGAATAATACCAACCTTATCTGTTCTATAAAGTACTCCATTAGCTGCGACTGAGTATTTGTTCTTCTCTATAAATGCGTTGAACTTATCTTTTGATAAAGTAGGGAACTCATTTCCATCAATGTCCATAATAGTATAAGTTTCTAATCTACCCTTCATATGGTCCTCAGCAGAATAATCTTTGAGTTTACCAATTTTTGTTTCAGGTGAGATATTGATACTCATAATGATTGATGGATATAGTGAAGTTAAATCCAAATCATAAACCCATTTATATAATCCTGGCTTTGGTTCTTTTACATACGCTCCTGTAAACTTACCTTCACCATCTGAACCATCTTCATTCCTTGGAACCCTTCTTGCTTTATTTGGTGCGACTCTACCACTTCTTCTAAGGAATGTCAACATTGCACCTTCTAACCATTTTGATGAAAATAAGTAATCTTCATAAAATACATGACCTGTATGACATATTGCTCTTGCTAAATCAATAAACTGAAGTTTCTTATCCATATCAACAACTAACTCGACATCAACTAAGTTGTACTCAATAAACTTTTCTATATCGTCTCTGAATAATTGGTCAAGGTTTCCTTCATACTCAATCTTTCCTCTACCTAACTCAGTTGTTGCAACAGTGTCTAATCTGTAGTTTGGAAGTTCAGTGTATGTATAACATTTATATAATGCAAGATAATCTAATGCTGATACACCTGCGATAATGTATCTTTTTCTATATTTGTTGTAGTGTACTTTACCAATCGGTGATAATTTATTTGCTAATCTTTCACCAAATTTATTTTTCAATCTATTGTACAAATAGGTTACATCAAAATAGTCAATATTCCATCCTGTAACAATTGTTGGATTTATTTCTTGCCACTTGTTTAAAAATGCCATAAGTAGTTCATCTTCTGAATCAAATGACTGTACCTGTGCACCTTTGATTGTTTTATTTATCTTTTCACCCTTGTTGACAACATAAACAAAATAATCATTTGTAACACTATCATGTCCTGCAATTGCAGTAACTTCATTACTTGCTTTATCAATATCAGGAAGACCACTAATCATTTCTACCTCTATATCAAATGTAAGAACTGTATGTCCAACTGATGATTCATCTGAGTCACCATAGTTGTCAATTAAGAATCTTGTAACTTCGTTTACATCTGATTCATATAATTGTAAATCATCTTCTGCTTTCCACCAATTAAGTTTCTTCAAACGTTCACCGTGAATTGATTGATGTGCTCCGTTACCATCTCTTACATATGCGTATCTACGATACTTTGATGTATAGTAACCTTTTTCATCATCCCAACAATGAATAATATTTTTTTCTTTTTCGTAGTATACGTTTTGATACATATATTATTGATAATCGTTAAATTCACCAAAAAGTAGGTGAGTCCAAGTTTCCCCTTTTACTATTTTTCTTATATTGGCAGGGGATACACCATTATTTCTTGCTAATACTCTTATATTACGATGACCTACAGACCATAGTTTTCTAATAGACTTAACTTGAGTCTCTGTTAATTTATGTTGTGGGTGTGATTCTCCTCGTAATCTCATTCTAAATCTTCTCACTAATATACAAAATTTTTATTAATTTTCCAAATACATTTCACCATTTTTTACACCTGATGGTATCGTATCCCACAGATTTATTGCTATGGCCCTTCTTGTTCCACGAGTAACTTTGGTAACTCTATGTTGGTGATGACCCGCAGGAAAGATAACTAATCTATTGTATTTGGGTTCTAATCTTTCAGGTTCACCATCTTGTCCATGTGGATATATTTCAAGATAACCACCATCTATATCATTTTCCCATGGATAAAAAACTGTTCCTATTACGGGACTAACTATTCTTTTTTCAGTATCCCAAATATATTCATCTTTATCAAAATGAAACGGTAATTCATCTCTATCTTCATCTTGAGAATAAACACCTGTCCAATATTCAAACCCTGAAACACTTACAGGTGGATATGGAGAGTTTTTACCCCAAATATACTCTATCAATTCTTTTTTAAGTGTGTTTGATGGTGTATTCCACCACCCATTCCACCAATAGTAACCTTTATCGTCCCAAAAAGTATTGTCCTCTTTGAGTCTATTTAAAAGGTCTTGGTCTTTTATAAAATCATCAATTACTATCATAATAATATTTCTACTTTCTTTAATGCTGCTGCAATTACTTGGTGCATATCATAATACTTATATTCTGCTAATCTACCACCAAATATTACTTTGTCTTGTTGTTGTGACAGTTTTTTATACTTGTTATACTTTTCGTTGTTTACTTTATCATTCACAGGATAAAAAGGTTCTACACCTCTTTCATATGGTTGTGGGTACTCCCAACTAACGTAAGTTCCCTCTTGATTTTGATTATCAAAATACTTATGTTCTATGATTCTTGTATATGGTGTTTCTGAGTCCGTATAGTTCATAACTGCACATCCTTGATAGTTGTCCTTTGATTTGTACATCTTATTCATCCAACTTACTGACTTATATTCTAAATCACCATATTTGTAATCATAGTATTTATCAATTGGTCCTGTATATATTACTTTTTCACCTAAACCGTCCCAAAAGTCTTTTTTATCAAAATAATCTGTTTCTGTAAATACTTCAATGTCTTCTAATAATCTTTCAAATATCTGAGTGTATCCACCGATTGGTATTCCTTGATATTTGTCATTAAAATAGTTGTTATTGTAACTAAACCTAACAGGTAATCTTTTGATAATTGATTTTGGTAACAACATACAAGGTTTCATCCACTGTTTTTCAGTATAACCTTTTATTAACTTTTCGTAAATATCTTTTCCAACAAGAGCCTGTGCTTGCTCTTCTAAATTAGTAGGATTACCTTCAAATTTTTGTGATTCAATCTTTTCTTTTGCGTCTTCAGGAGTTCTAACACCCCACATTTTATTGAATGTGTACATATTAAAAGGTAGTGGATATATTTCACCTTTATAGTTTGCTATTGGATTTAATTGAAACTGATTAAAGTCTACAAACTGATTTATCCAATGCCACACTTTTTCACTATTTGTATGAAATATATGTGGTCCATATTTGTGTACATGAATTTTATCCACCTCTTCTGTATAACAGTTACCACCAATGTGGTCTCTTTTTTCAATAACACAAACTTTTTTACCTGCCTCTTTCAGTTCATATGCACAAACTGCTCCATAAAATCCTGAACCGACAATTAGATAATCGTATTTATACATTTCTTTTTGCAACTTCAAATAATTCTTTACATTTCGTTCCTGTATCAGGATATGATTGGTTATCTATAAAAAATGTACAATTAGGAAAAGGATTTTTATTTTTCATAATTTTAGTACAAACTTCCAACATTTGTTCCCAAAACCCATTGTCTCTATAATAGTTTGCCAAATCAATTAAGTGTTCGTTTCTTCCTTGACAGTATTTTTCCGCCTCTTCCCACTTTTGTAATCCATCATATGGTTCACCTAAAAATGCATACAATCTACCTAATAATAGACACCCATAATATGCCATTTCATCCCAACGAGGATTTTTACCGTGAACTTTTTTTAGATACATTTCAAAATAAAATATTGCTCTTCTTGCATATTCATATGAATGTAGTTCACCAAATGGTAGTTCTTCTGTTTTCCAATAACCATCGTAATATGATTTTCCAATATACCATAGATGATAGTCATCTTCTAATACTTTTTTAGTTGGTACATTTTCTAACTCAAGTGTCAGTGCGTCTGTAATAAACTTATTGTCTACAGTCCAAGTTTGTCCATCATTTGTTACGATATGTCTAAATGATTTCGGTAAAGGTACTCTAACAAAGTCTTCATCCACATCGGGTAGATGTATTGTTTCGTGTCTTTTAGAATGTTTGAAATACCACGGTCTGTTTGCGTTCCATAACCAAGTTCTGTAGTAGTAACTATCACCTGAGTCTACAGGGATGTTAAAAGAGTCGATAGAAGTATCGTTGAATATCGACCAATCAAAATCTTCATCTACTCTTAATTGTTCATCTGCGTCCATTCTAATAATCCAATCACATCCATGATTAGAACTTAGACACTTTTGTAAAGTATGGTCTCTATTATAGCCAGGAAACTTCCATTCTGTTTCATAAAGAAATCCGTCAATACCCTTTTCTTCAAAAAAATCACGAATTATTTGTTGAGTTCCATCAGTTGACCCATTATCTTGAATCACCCAATAGTCAATGTACTGATAACACGACTCTAACATTCTAAGAATAGTGTTAGATTCGTTTGCTACCATAGCATTCAAACAAATCTTTGTTTGTTTCATAACCTTTTACTTTTTATACAGATAAGTACTCGTTCATTGGTTTTACACCAATAATTCTTTTTACCTCAATTTGATTTTCTAACAAAACTACAGTTGGAACACTCCTTATACCATATCTTTGTGCTAAATCGGACTGTTCATCCACATTTATTTTATTTACAGGAATTGTATTACCGACTTGTTCCATAACAGGACTCAACATCTTACATGGACCACACCATGGTGCTGAAAAATATAAATATTCTTTCATTTTCTTACTTTCATTTAACCATCACAGGATACACAATCAGGGTCCAATGCTCGTGCTGCGATATCACCACGAAGGACGGACTCTGTTCTCATATAGTATAAAGTTTTAATCCCTTGTTTCCATGATTCCATAGTGACTTGATTAATCCACTTTGGACTTGCTTCAGATGGAAACGCCAGATTCAACGAAACTGATTGGTCAATATATTGTTGTCTAACACCTGCCTGTCTAATTAATTCTAACTGATTAATTTCTTTAAAAGTCTTAAATACATCTTTAACCCAAAAAACTTGTTCTTTATCAAATGATTCTTGTGGGATATCTTCTCTTTTTAGTAGTTTTCCATCTACATATCCCCAATCATCTAATTCTTTAATATCTTGAACTGAACCACCATCTTCTAAGATTTTATCCCAAGTTGGTTTTTTATTTATACCAACTTTTCTAAGAACTTTTTCTAATTCAAGATTCTTACGGATAAATGTACCCTTTGCTGTTTGTTCAGTAAATACATTTGATGGCCATGGTTCAATACCTGCTGAAACATTACCACTTAGTTTAGAGTTGGATACAGTTGGTGCGATTGCTCTTAAGTGAGTGTTTCTAAATCCACTATCCTTACACCATAATGGTTCACCCATTTCTGTTGCCATATCTCTACTTGCTCTTTCTGATTCAATTTTTATTTGTGAAAAAATCTTACGAGTTTCAAATTGAGAAGGTAATCCTTCAAATGAAATACCTTTTCTTTGTAAGTAAGTATGCCATCCAAGAACACCTAATCCTAATGCTCTACCTTTTTCTGCAGAACGAACTGAATTTTCAAATCCTCTCATGTTTTTTGCTTTTTGGATAAACTCTGAAAGAACTCCATCCAAGAACCAAGTTGCTGTATAAATTAAATCAGTATCTTTCCACTCATCGTACTTTGCTAAGTTAAGTGAAGACAAACAACAAACAAATGAGTGATTTTCATCTGTATGTAATACGATTTCAGAACAGATATTAGTCATGAAAACTTTCAACCCATTATCTTTATACATTGGTGGATTTGCGTTGTTTACGTTACCTTTAAACATGATATACGGTTCACCTGTTGCTTTTCTCTTCTGAAGTAATTTACCCCATCTTCTTCTTGCTTCAGATTCACCATCTTCTAATTTTCTCATAAACTTGTTACCAACAACAACACACTGATGTAAGTTCATACATTGTCTATTTACATCACCTTTTGGTTCTCTTATTTCAATCCATTCATCAAAATCATCGTGTTCGATATTCAAGTTTACAGATGCTGCTCCTCTTCTAACTGCACCTTGATTTGTTGCAAGGATTGTAGAATCATAAATCTTACAAAATGGTACGACACCATCAGATGTTCCGTTTTGTGTAATGTTAGAACCTGCGGGTCTAATCATATTTACTCCAATACCTACTCCACCACCGTGTTTTGCAAGTAACATCATTTCTAAGTTTTTGTGACCAATTTCTTGAATTGAATCTCCTACATCAATACCAAAACAACTAATTGGTAAACCTCTGTCTGTTCCCGTATTGGATAATACAGGTGACGCCAGATTTAACCACCCTTTCCATATGTAATCAAAAAACTTTGATGCAAGTTGTGGTTTATTCAGTCTTCTTGCAACTGCTGTTGATACTCTCCAATATGCGTCTTTGGGTTTTTCGTCAGGAAGTAAATAACCTTTTGATATTGTTTTTACATAGATTTCCGTGTTTGCCCAAACAGGAAAATCTACACCAACTTCCCAACCTAAATTTTCTGCGTAATTCTTCATAACTAATTTTTCTTAAAATATGTCGTCCCAATCTTCACCTTCATTTGCCTTGCTATAATCAGTAGGTCTGATAGCGAAGAAATCCGTATGTGTTTGTCCACCTGTTAAATGGTAGAACCAATCTAATTCTGATGCTGACTCGTCATCATAGTCTGTAATGACCTCATCATATCCTAATTCTTTGTATTTTTCGTTTATTCTTCTTTTGATAAAGTTTTTAAGGTCTTCTTTTTTGAGATTTTCTAAATCACCTTTTTCAAACATTTTATCAATAAATTTTAGTTCCAAATCTAACATAGTTTCTGCTGCCTCTCTAATTACAGGTTTTGCGTCTTCTATTAGTTCGGGATACTCATTACACATATGTCTAAATAATTGAATACCCATTTTAGAGTGTAATGATTCGTCTCTTACACTCCATTTCATTTGTTGACCAATACCTTTTAGTCTGTTTCTCATTTGGAATGAGTAAAGTACTGCGAATGAAGAATAAAGTGCTACTCCTTCTGCAAATGCACTAAATATAGCAAGAGACCTTGCTACTTCAGTTCTTGCTTTTGGATTTGTTTTTAAATCCTCAAAAGTATAATCTGATGATACTTCTGCTAATGTCTCAAATCTCTCTGCTGTTGCAGGTTCGTGTAAAAATGCTTCAAAGTCTTCTAAACCTAATGATTCGTTTAGATATGAATATGCCGTTGCGTGAATGGTTTCTTGTGAACCAAACATCATTGCCATCTGTTTTATTTCATGTTTTGGAAACCAATTTGTTACCATAGTTGTCCAATAATCCGATACTGCACATTCAGTTTGAGCAAAACCAAGTAATATATTACCAACTAAGTGTTTTTCCTCAACTGACAAATTTTCATTCCAATCTTTGATGTCACCTTGCATAGGAATTTCTGTATGTAACCAAAATGCTTGTGCTTGTTTTAACCAACCTTCTGTATAGTATTGTGGATATTCAAATGGTTTAAAGGGTATACGATTGTCAAATAATCCCATAATTTCTTAAATTAATTTTTAGAGTTATACTTTTGTTTTAGTCGGTGATAATATATATGATTTAAAAATCAATATCACCCGACATTTCCTTATATTTTTGCGCTAATTCTTTTCTTACTAAACTCTCCCCCTGTTTCATTTGACTTGTAGTCTTTCTACCATCAATGGAATCATCATTATAAATGTGAATTTGCCCTGTCGAAAAGTTTGCTTTAGATGGGAATGTCATTCCATCAGGTCCAAACCTATTTTTTATTACATGCCACCTACCTGTACCTGCGAGTTTGTCTTCTATTTTACGAGATAATGATACAACAAAATCTGCTGTCATCATCTTTGAAAACGAACCTGCTATCTTAGTACCTGTAATTATGTCATCTTCTGCACCACTTCTATTAATTTGTGATGCTGTATAAACAGGTACTTCATATTCACCTGCCATACCACGAAGGTCTTCAATAATTTCTTCTAACTCTTCGTGTCTTTTTTCTTTTGTAGGACCTCTCAATAAATCTGCATAATCAACTATTACTACATCAGGTCTTTTACCTTGTAGTATCATCTTGTCCATATGTGCTTTTAGTGATGTTACACTGGCGGTTTTGGTTGGATAGTGTTTTACGACTAAATCACCTGACACAGACCCAACTGCTTTGGTCACATCTTCCATGTTGTATTTCAGATTTGCAACTGCAACTCCACTCAATACCGCATCATATCTCTGACCAACATAACCTTCATTTAATTCAAGGGTATAATGTGCGACCACTTTACCCTTCTTCATCGCGTTTACTCCAATGTTTATTAACGACCATGACTTACCAATACCTGGCGGTGCTGCGAATAAAATTAATTCACCCTTCCCGAAACCACCTTGTGTAATCTCATCAATAACTTGCCACCCTGTTGAAACAACGTTTCTAACAGTGTCTTCGTACCTTTCTACTATCATAGATTTATATTCATGACCGATATCAGAATCTTGACCAGCTTTCATTGCTGTATCAATATTCTTTTTAATCATATCATATTTACCACTTTCTAATAAAGGTACTGAATCTAATATTGCGTTCTTGATAGATTGATTTTTACAAAAGTCAAGAACTTCTTGTTTTACGAATTCTAAGTCATCACTTTCTAAATGATTCCACGCAAACTTTAGTGTATCAATAACAGAAGTTTTTAATACCTCTCGTTCTATTGAATTAATTTTAACTTTAAGAACATCTAAAGTTGGCATTTTCTCAAACTCGTTCATATATTTTAGAATGGTTCTAACTAACCACTCTGCTGCTTCAGAGTCAAAATATTCAGGTTTAATAATATCATATATTTGTCTCGTAAAAGACCTATCTGATAATATAGATGATATTACCTTATTCTGAAATGTTGTACTAAACCTTGACCCTAACTTTTCCATAAACTATAATATACAAAATTATTTCTTAATATCAAAATGATTTCTTAGATTATTTTCCAAAATGTTAAAAGAATTTCTTAACCAAGAATCTACATTTGCAAATGCTGTATATAATTTATCATACATAAACATTTTTTTAAATTCTATCATATTCAATCTATTACCTTCAGAATCCATAATTTCTCTAACATTTGATTTTATAGAAGATGATATTTCAGGGTCGTGTAATTGCATTAACTTATGATTTAACTCTATAATATCAGTATTTTCACTTAGTTTTTTTGACAACTTATCATCACACTCTGTAGAACATTTCTCAATGAATGTGTCTAAAGAAAGTTTATTTTCACCTAAAAAGGTCATTTTTTTCTCTATTGTCTTTATACCAATACCATTTACACCTTTTATATTGTCCGATTTATCACCCATCAAACATCTGTAAAATATCAGATTTTGAGGAGTAACACCATACTCTTCTTTTACCATTTCAGGAGTATAAAGTTTTTTCTTAGTTAATGCGTAAACAGAAACTCTGTCATCTACTAATTGTAAGAAATCTTTGTCTGATGAACAGATTGTAACTTCATTCTCAAAATAATGATTAGCAAGATATGCGATTATATCATCTGCTTCAACATAATCTATATATGTTAGTGATAAAGGTAGGATTTGTAAATATTCAATCAGTCTACTGAATTGTTTTCTCATCGACACTTCTTGGTCTTCTAAGTCTTCGTATCCTGCTAATCTATTTAGTTTGGTTAAACCCTTTCTACCTTCTTTATATCCCTTATGTATTTGTTTTCTTCTATTAGAACCACCCTTACCATCAAATACTATAACAACACGAGTGGGTTTTAATGTACGGATTATTGAGGCGGTGGACAAGAGAAACCCCGTCACACCACCACAATGTTCACCGTCATCATTGAGTGCAGGAACTGCTCCAAAACATCTAATGAACTGATTAAGTCCATCGAGTATTAAAACTCTGTCGTTTAAAGATTCATCTTTTACTTCGTTATGTTCTATACTTACTTGTTTAAGGAGTTCCTTATATCTGTTATTCATCAAAACTTGTTACTTCAACGTTATCAATATTTGCTTCTGCACTCGATTCTTTGTAAGACATAATATATGAATTACAAATTTCATTGTAGATACTATCTTTCAACTCAGGTCTACTATCTAATAAGTCATCCCAAGTTTTTGCTTGGAACTTTAGTTCCTCACCTGTTACTTTATCTACATAGGTATACCAAGCTCCACTCTGAGATACTAACTTATATGTTTTCATCATATTTAACCATGAACCATAATTGTCAATACCTCTATCAAAGTAGATATCAAAATCAACTGAACGTAATGGTGGACCCATTCTGTTCTTTATCACTTGTGCTCTTGTTTTGATACCAACTACTTGGTCTACTCCACCTATTTTAGATTTAAGTTGTCCCATTGATTTTAACCTAATTCTACAAGAAGAGTGGAATGCGATTGCTTTACCACCACTCGTAGTCCAAGGGTCACCAAAAGAAACACCTAATCTTGTTCTTAGTTGGTTTGTAAAAATTAAAGAAATTCTCTCTCTACCAATCAAGTTGGTTACTTTTCTCATTGCTTTCGATATAATAATTGCTTTTTGAGTTGCGTAACCTGCTTGGTCGTAGTCTGCTGAGATTTCTACTTTAGTTGATGCCCCTGCGACTGAATCTACAACTATCGTAACTAATTTCTTTTTATCTGACGACCTTACTGACTCTATAATAGAATCAATGGCTTCAAAAATATCTTCAACTGTTTCAAGAGGGACGTATAACATCGTTTTAATATCAACACCAATCGCTTCTAAAAACTCCATATTACATGCGTTCTCAGTGTCTATATAAACACCAAGACCACCTTGTTTTTGAGTATCTGCTATTGCATGTGCTGCTAATAAAGATTTACCACTCCCTTCTAATCCTGTAATTTCAGTAATTCTACCAACAGGTAATCCACCGTTTGGTCTGTTTGAAATTGCAAGGTCTAACATTGGTGAACCTGAGGACACCCACCCGTCAAGGTCGGTGGGTGTTTGTTCACCCCCATCTAAAAAGTATGCAACTTTGTGGTTGGATTTAAACTTTTTGTTCAGGTTGTCAGCCAAGATTGAAGATAGTTCGTCACGAACATTCTTTTTCTTTGCCATATTTAGTCGTTAAATAAGTCGTCAAATGCCTCTTTCACATTACTCGCAGGAGAGGTAGCTTCAGTTTTCTCAGTAACTTCTACTTTAGGTTCTTGTTTCTTATCAGTAACTTCACCTGTATCTAACCATTCTTTTAACATTCCTTCCATTTCTTCATAAGAAACTTTTTTAAATAATGAAGGAAGTTCAATTTGGTCTTTAGAAGTATCTAATACATTCTTATCTTCTGATATAGGAGTTGTATTAGGTTTTACTCTGATGTAAGTTTCAGGATAAGTTTTTCCTAACTCTGCTGCTGTTTTAAATTCAACAGTGATATCTCTACCATTTACAGGGTCAGTTAAATCACCATAATCAGGGTCAGCGAAGAATCCAAGAAGTTCTTGGTATACATTCTTACCGAATCCCCAAAACTTAACACCTTCTGATTCCTCACCTCTTACTAAGACAGGAACATAAGTTCTCATCTTTGGAGTAAGTTTTCGTGAAAGTTGATAGTCGTCTCTATTCCCTGTTGACCTTAGTTTTTCTGCAAACTCTAATAAAGGGTCTGCCTCACCATGAGAACTTGGACTGATAATGTTCTTACCACCAAATCCAAAATGGAAATAAAGTTCAATGAACGGGTTAGAGGGATTGTGAACGTAAGGGAGAATCCTTACTTGTTGTTTACCTGGCTGTGGTTTCCACAGGTTATCGGTTTTTGTAACTTTTGTTTGAAGCGAGTTCAAACGGTTTCTAATTGCATCTAAATCAATTGCCATAATTTTACCTTTTTTAATTATTATTTATTTATGTTAGTCACTAATATACAACATTTAGTTGACAAATCCAAATGTTTTTTGATTTTTTTTTAATCTTTCAATTCTACTTATATAAATATCAAAATATAATTGGAAAACATAGATTATTTGAGATATTTCAATTTTGGTTTTACTGTCCACCAACTACTGTCTATGAACCTTGTAACCTTGTCTTCACCGAAGAATTCATCTACTGCTTTTTTGACCCCTTCATGACCACCCATATTAACATCATAGTCATTTCCTGCCATAATTCCGTGGTGTCTTAGTTTACGACTGTAAAGTTGTATGTCAGCTTTTACGTCTTCGTATTTATGAGACGCATCAATGTATATAAAGTCAAAGTCATTATCCATAAATTGTTGATATACATCCGTACTATATCCTCTAAGTACATTAATTTTATTTATACCACTATCATTTTTATGGTCTCTCCACTCAATCAGATTTTCACCACATCTATAAAGTACATTGTCCCAAGTTTCTGAAAACTTTTCACTTGCTTCTTCAGGACCTGCCCACGGGTCTATAATTGTTAATTCATCAAAAATACCCGATGACATCATCATTCTCGCTGCTTCACCCATATAGGAACCTATTTCTAATGCTTTTCTATATCTTGGATGTTTTTTTTGGAAAGGGTGGTTTATTGGTCCACCACCTTTTTGATAGAAGTCTTGTATATTAAAGTGTTTATGAGTTTTTTCTAATAAATGAACCATACCAAACCAATGGTTGTTATATTTAATACCTCTCCACTCTTCAGGTGGATTAAATCTTAAACTCCATCTATTTGGATTTATTTTTCTTGGGTCTACGAAGTCTTTACCTCTACCACCAACAGGACGGTGGTTGAATCCCACAGGTTTAGTCGTTTTAATATTAGGAGTATCGTTTCCTTGGATGGGTGTCATTTCCTTAATGGTATAGACGTGTTTCCACTCTATATCATCAAGATTTTCATCTTTTTGCATAACTTTTTTAATTTACGTTTACTATCCTGAATAAACTTGTCTTTAATACTTTAAATCCATCACCATCTGTTAGAATCATTGAGTTTCTATAATCTTCCCAATTTACCATATAACTTTTATCAACGATACCACCATTTAAGTGTGCAATCAAACTATTTAATGCGTTTATCGTATACAATGTGTTTGATTCCTTTTTACGATGTGTTAATATCGTATTAGGTAAAAACTTATTGTTCGGACTTGGTATAATATTGTAACTCACAACTAATTCTTTTGATGGACTTAATTTCAATATAAATATTTTTCTACTATATAGTTCAAATGAACCATTAACGGATTCAAGAATGTTCTCAAACTCGGATTCATTGGTAAATGTACATAACAATTGTGTTCTCACTCATTCTCTCCGATTTTACTCATCACCATAGACATCACTTTGTGCTTTTTCAAGTCTTTTTGCAAATGATTTTTGATTTAATATCATTTCAAACTTAAATTGACCACCATATCCTCTACCATCTTCTCTAACTTTGATGTCGGCTACAGGAAATATTTCACCCGATGCTTCAATTTTATATCCAACATATGGTAATGACATTTTAGGTTCACCATTTTTATCAAATGCAGGTTCACCATTTTTATCTGTTAATTGTTTTGGTGGTTCTGCAACTAAGTTTTCTTTTAACTTTTCATAATCACTTGTTCCAAATATTTTTTCCATTGTTTTCTTATCCAATGAATTTGGTCCGATAGCCATTGTTTCTTCACCATCTGATACTGCTTTTAGTGGAAACTCTTTTCTAATGTCATTCAACATCCCTTCTTTCATTTTTGGGTTGTCTACAATTGCTTTTACTGATTTTTTACAGAATTCGACATGATTCTTATCATCATTATCTTTTATTTCTTGAGCACTACTATTACCATTTTTTGCCATCTCTTTAATAGATGTAAATAATACATTTTGTTTATCTCTTGAATTACCTTCTAACGCTTGGTCTAAATTAATACCCTTAGATTCCATTAACTTTCTAATTGGTTGACCTTTATCTGATTTTATGAAATCCTCTACTTCTTTTCTATTGTTTTTAACAAAGTCGATATTTCTTTGTCTAGCTTTACTTCTATAAACCTTTTGATTAATTTCATCAGGTAAATCTTTATCCCATTCTTCAAAAGAACCTGCACCTGAATTTAAAAAGTTTACTTTAGTAGATTTTTTCAATGAAATTTCATCCATTACCTCAGTACCATCTGGCTTTCTAACTTTCATGTACATATCAGTTGAAAATCCTTTGTTTTTTTCGTAATCTGATAGTCCCATTGCCTCAACATCACTTTTAGTATCCCATGCAGTAGCCACTATTTCGGCACCTTCACCATATTGGTCGGTAATTCTATCTCTAATTGCTTTTCTACTTTGTTTAGTAGCCTCAATCCAACTTTTGGTAACAATTCTACTACCTTCTTTTTCCATAGAAGGATTGTTTTCAATTAATTTTTGTTCATGGTCTAATAAACTATTAGAGAACGAATCAAATTCTTCATCACTCATTGATGTACCCATCATTGTCATAAGTTCACCTGCTTGAGCACTAATCTGTCCCGCACCGCCTGGAATATCACTAAAATGTTTCCACTTGGTTGCTTTACCTTTTGGTTGTGAGTTCATCATTCTTTCCAAAGCAGTAAAATATTTTTTTGGAAACTTAGCATTTTTAATCAAATCTTTAGGTAATTCATATGGTGGTGGTGGAATTGGATTTGCTAACTGTTTGTTTCTTTCACTAAATTCCTCATCACTTGGTGGTAAATCTCTCTGATATTCTTCAGTTTTTGAAGGGTCACCTTGTTTTAAACTTTTATTCTTATCACCTACATACCCATTTTCTTGTGGTTTTGATTTTTTCGTTTTACCATCTTTAGATTTTGCCTTTTCTACTTCACCTTTTGATGGAGTTGTATGTTTAGCTGGATTTGGGTTTTTTACCTTATATACATTACCTGTCTTTATGTTTTTGACATAAGTTTTTTCTTCAATATCTTGTTTTTTCTTTCTGAGGTGTTGTTCTCTTTCAGCTGCGGTCATCATATCAAGTTTTTCACTATCAAAGTCTTTTTCCTCACCTGTTTCTTTTTCTTTCCCTGATGTTTTTTCTATTTCTTGTAAAAATTCGTACGCAAAGTCTTCGTCAACATATTCTGACAAAGTTTCGTATAGAGATTTTAAGAAGTCTTCAGTATAGATACCTTCGACTAATTTAATATCTATTTTAGACCAAACCTCTTTTAATATTTTATCTATGAATTTAGAATGGGTGTTTCTCATAACAATAAATATCTAAATAATTGTATTAACCATGTTTCCGTAATTATTACCTGATTCGAGTTCAGTAGGAAACCCGTCTTTTTCCATTATTCGTTTAACTTCTTTTATATATTCAATGTCACTTTCGTGTCCATCAAATAGAATAGAATCGTATGTATATAACACGGGTACTGTTTTTTGACCCATATTCGTTCTACTCAATTTATCTAATATAAGTATGTTTCTTTCTGTCTCAACCGATTGTAATATATAATTAAACAACTTATTTTTATTAAGTTTTTCATCAAATTTTATTTTTCTTTGTAAAATCGGTGTAACTACTTCACGATTTCTTAAAAAATCCATCCATAGTGAATTTATATAATCAGATGTTTTCTTAAAGAATGGAATATCGTAGTATTCATCTTCCACTCCACCATATAGTTGTCTAAATGTGATTGCTTTTGCGTCTTTGATATCTGCACCATATTGGTCTGCTAACCATTTGTGTGCTTTCACATCTAATGGTATGTCGACTCCAATCAATTTTCCAATTAGTCTAATATGATATCCATCAAAATCAAGTTGATACAATTTACCCCCATCAAATCGTGATACAAATCGGTCCCTAATACCACCTTCTTTTTTTAATGCTGCGTAATTAGTCCCACCAAAAGTGTTTGATGGTCTTGATGTTGTTGTAAGTGAATTATATTGAGTGTATTCTAAACCTGATTCAGTTGACAATCCATTCTGTTCTATCCATTGTAATCCTTTTGAATAAAGTTGTGAGAATTTAGAAATTTTTACATCACCGTAAAATTTCTTCCAATCTTTAAATTGTTCATAATGTTTCCATATAGGTATCAAGTCATTTGCTCTTGGTGCGTTTCTTCGTCTGAATACAGTGTAAATACGTTTCTCTTCTACTTCAAAGTCTTTATCTTGCCAAAACAGTGACATTTCAACATCGTACATATTTGGTAAAAAATCATAATGATACAAGAATTCTTTTAGACCAATAACCCATACTTCCTTAAATTGACTAAAATCAACCTTTTCCTCTACTTTATCTGAATCTATATTATGGTAGTTTATAAAGAGGTCTAAGACACCATCTGATAAAATGATGGAAGATATCCTTGAGAGATTAGAATGTCTCTCTAAACTCGTTAAAATAGGGTATACGAGTATCTTTTCCCTATTAAGTTGGGATATATGTTTCCTTAACTGTTTTGGATTATCTACAATCTTCATGCGTAACTAATATACGAAACTTTTACTAATTATCCAAATCTTTTGTCTGAAATCGTATAATTGTAAAGTCTACCACAATCATCATCTTCATCTACAAGATTTTCGGTTATTGTTAGGTAGTCAGGTATAATGTTTTTTAAACCTTCTATATCAATAGTACTCCAATACCCGAATCTTATTGTTAATCCATCTGATTCATATCCAATTTCAAAATCAGACGAACCGTACCATTTTTTAATTTCTTTAAATATCTTATATCCTAATCTCATATTAATATCCTATAAATTCTAAATCAACTTTTTCAACTAATCCTTTTTCAACATAATAAGGATACTCTTCATTCAACCAATAGTTTTGAACATTGTAAAGTTCATCGTGAACATCTGCGTAAAGTTCATCGATACTATATGAGTCACCATATTGAATACCACCACAAAGAACCATCAGTTCATTAAGTTTATCAAAATCATTTTGATGTTTTACAATAGATTTTTCGATATTTTTTTTCATTATATCTGCTACCTTGTCATTATGGTCATACATTTCTTTTGACCAAGGTTTTGTAATTTTTATTCCGTATTTAATCATAATTTTTATTTTATCTGTACATTGTTACAAAAGAACCGAACTTATTATCGAACACTTTGATTAGATTCTCATAATCACCACTTGTCATTTCATCCATTAGTGGTTTAAATGGAATATCAAGTTGTCTACACAATCTTTTCGCTAAACCTAAGATTGCGTAAGCGTTACCATCGGGTCCTGTTAAATCGATTTCGATTCCTACTTTTTTATTTTCTTTTGATTTTATCATATCTCTTAATCTTACACTACTAATGTACGATAATTAATTGATATATCCAAATTTCTAATGTTAAATTTATGTTAAATTTTGTTAAATTCTTGCGAATTCTGAAAGATTACTTAAATACCTGTCTAAGAATGGCATTTGTGTTTTTTTTAAGAGTATAGTTCTTCTATTTGTGTCTACAATACCACTGATTCCGTTAAAATCATTTAAAGGACCTGATATTTTCCATTTTAAGTCGACCCTGTGATAATTTGGGTTTTTAAAACTAAAACCTTTTTTATTTACTTCAAATATAATCTGACTTCCCTTTTTTGATAAAAAATATCTCACTATATATCCTGTATCATAATCTTCTTGAGTTGGTATTGGATATGATGGGTCGGGTGTAACCAACGCAGGTTCATAATCATCTATTTCTTTTATTTTATTGTATTGAAAAGTTCTATTGATACTTGCATTTGTTAGATTTTGGAAACGTACTAATTTTACAGACTTACCTTTTATATATTCGGGTTGTGTAAATACCTCACCTGTATTTGTGTAAACATGATATTGTCCAACCCATTCCATACCATCTTCAGACATCCATTCTTGTCCTGATGTATACAAACCTTGTTGTTGTGCACCTTTTGGATAATATATTCTTTGTCTTTTACTCATTATTTATTTACCATCATTAAACCTGTTACAGTCGTTGTCCAATCACCTGCACTGAAATCGTTTGCTATCTTTGTTACTACAAAAAATATATTCGCTCCTCGCATTCTTGACGGTAATCTATCTACTGTAAAACCATCACCATATTTAGGACCATCATAACCATCAAATTTTACAGTTGCTTCTAAACTATACGTTAAAGTTGGCATTACATTTAGTCCTTGAACGTATGTTTTTAATGCTGATTTTGCATTTGTTACATCATCTTCACTAATTCTATCACCAAGACCATCTTTTGCTTTTTGTAGTGGGTCACCATCACCTTCTGAAACATTATTGTTACCATCTGTAGGTTTTCTGTAACAACCTTCATATAATTTATCTAATTGTGCACTATATTTACCTGACATTGCTGCGTTGGTTGCAAGTGCAATCATATCTGAATCTAAATTAGATGAAAGTGATACTTCTCTAATACCATTTTCAAATCCATTTGTAACTGATATTTTTGTGAATGAGTTCCCTATACTGTTTCCTCTATTAGCTATAATTAACATTCCTTTTTTGCTGGGGTCTGAATAAAAATATAAACGAATGTAACCACCTGAACAATCTTTTATTTTATTAAAGATTTTTTGTAGATAAGCCACTGTTGATACTGCTTTTTCTTTATTGTCACCACCATCCTTAGAAGTACTTGGTGGATTTTTTAATTCATCGTATTGATTTTGTAAGTAAGGTATCGATAAATATATATTTGATTCAGGACTACCACCACCTGAAATTCCTGTAAACTTTGCTTTAGCACCATAATTAAGTGAATCACCACTATGTGATAATAACATTGTATATGGGTCAGCTGAAAATACTTTTGAATCTATATTTCCACCATCAAAAGCTATATCAAATTCAAACGGACCTTTACTAAATACTTTTCCTTTTTGTGCATTTGAATTTATGAATCCTACTAAACTTTGTAAACTTACAAAATCCATTGATTCCCTATTAGTTCCCCAAAAGTTTGACCAACCACCTTCGTCTTGTATATGTTTTACCGTTGCGAATGCACCTTGTAATGGTCCTTGACCACTATAACCCTGACCCTCACCTGCTGATGCTTCAGATGTGTTTAATGTAGATACCGCGGTTAAACCACTGATTATATCGGTTGGAACAACTTCTGATTCTGATTCGGGGTCTGTATACTTTAGATTTTTTACTCCTAAACCTTTACTAAAAATTAAATCAGCTCCTTTTACACCATCTGTCATACCACCTAATTTTATGGTACAGTCATAAGATAAATCTTGATTGATTGAAAAGTCAAATCCTGTAACATCACCTGTTACTGAAGTTGCTGTACCACCAACCCATCCTATATCTACTACACATCTATGTCCTGGCGTAAAAAAAGTTTTATCAATACCGTCAAAATCATTTTTATTGTATACTTTAACTACCACACTTAATTCAAATAACATTGCGTCTGAAAGGTCTTGTCCACCATCATTAGCCATTGATACAGATTCTAAAACAGGTTTTGGAGTTAATCTTGAACCTTCTGTTCCTAATACTTTTGAATGTACTTGTTGAACGTCACTTTCAATAGTTTTTATTGAGCCAGGACACCCCACAACGTATTCACCGTCTGTTCTTCCAATGTATCTTATTTTTGCGTATGCTCTTTTGTGGACTCCAACTCCCTTTCCTATTCTTGATGAAGGAGTTTCCATGAAGTCTGAAGGAAGAGGTAATTTATTTGCACCTAAACTCAAACCCATAACTTAATCCTGTTTTTTATTTATTTCGTTATATTCTTCTATAATGATTTGTGGATTTTCAGGAATTCTGATTTGTTTTCCTGCTTTTACATTTAAACTTCCTAAACCAATTTTATTTGCTCTTGCAAGTATCCACCATAAAGATGGGTCTTTGTAATATTCATATGCAAGATTATCAAGTCTATCCCCTGTTCTAGCAACAATATATGTATCACCAATACTTGGTGGTATTAGTGGATATCTTACAGTTTCAGAATATCTTCTTTGACCTGCTTTTTTAATAACGTCTATTTCAGTATATCTTTTCATAATTATTAACTTCTAATATCTGTATTGAATGAAAATACTTTTTCACTATCATATTGATGTAGGTCGTTTCCAAGGATTGTACATCCAACCGCTATTTCGATTCCCATAGGTAATCCATATTCTATATCCCACGCAGTTTCATCAGAATATGTGTATGATAATGATGTTAGTATCATTGGTGTTTCTTCATACAAATGACCAATTGTTAATAATAACTCTCTATTACCATCTTCACCTGGCGCGGTATACCCATTACTAAGATAATCAGGCATTGTATAAGTAGATAATCTTTCTAACTTTTTCCAAATCGGTTTCATTTCCGCTCTTGAAGTTGGATAAACTTTAAAATTAAAACTGATATCTCTTTTAAATGTATCATAAACATATACAGGTTCTGCTCTACCACTATATTTTATTTCAGTATAACTTGGTGAGAAGTTTTCTGCTAAACCTGCTATAGTTCCTCTAAATTGTATTCTACTACCCTCTGTTCCTTGTTGGAATATCATATTTACTAAATCATCACCTGTTTCACCAATTCCTAAACTTTGTATTTCGTCTGCGGATTGGAAGTCTGATATATTTTCACCATACTGATTTATTTGAGAACGAGTTTTATTATCTTTTTGTCTCATCTGACCTGAATCAGGGAATCCAAATCTTTTCTCTATTTTGTCATCATTATTATCAGACCATGACTTTTCAGGTTTAACATCTTTTTCTTGTCTAAAGTCTGTTAAACTACTTGGGTTTTTGTGTCTATCTTTTGATATTTTACTAATTATTCCATATGATATTGCTGAATAATCTGCGATATCAGGTTGACTATCAGTAAAACCTTCTGATTTAAGACGTGTAGTATTATCTATTCTACTTGATGACTCTTCGGTGATTTGACTTGCAACACCAAATTTTGAAAGTTCGTCTTCATCAGTTAAAGGAACTGATTTTTCATAAAGTTTTTCAACTTCTTTACTTGTATCAGTTTCTTCAAAAGGATTAAATTTAGAACCACCTTTTTCTATCTTTTGTTTATGATATGTTTTTACAGTTCTTTCATTTTTATCTGTACTTGATTCTTTTCCAACATTTATTTTTGTAAATCTTTCAACTTCTGTATCAAGTTCTGTTTTATACGACTCACCATCTGTAATAGTTTCCTCGTATGTTTTCATAGCTAAATCAAACGGATTGAATCTGATTTTAAAGTTTACTTCTGAATTTCCACCGTTTTCATTTCCGAAATCTATAGATGAATTATCAATACTATTATATTTTCTTGTAATATTAGTAGTTCCTAAACCATATACAGAACCAAAACCACCTTGATATGATTGCCAAGTAAATCCTGTTGGAGTACTGTCATTACTTATATTTAATTTTTTAGGTTCAAGACTACCATCACCATATAATGATTTTAAATCTTCAGTATTGTTTATTACTTCTTCTAATGGGTTACCTATTTTGAAATATTTTAATGCTGCTTCTTTGGCTAAAGACACTCCACCTCTATCAGGACGTAATCCTGTATGTTGACCACCTATCGTAGCTAAAAGATTATCAGGTTTCCATTTAGTATCAAATTTTTGACTTTTTTGTAATCCTACTTGTTTTGCTGCCCAAGTTAATCCTCTTGGAGTCAATAAAAACTCACTTATTCTTAATACATCTAATGCTGCTCTTTCAGTTGAAGTTAATGCTCCACCTCTAATAAAAGATGTAGAACCGATTCCACTTACTTGTGGTTCACCTTTTTTAGTTTGGATACCTCTTATAATAAAAGGTTGTTTGATTGGTGACCTATTAAATGAATCATTCTTAAGACTAAACTTATTGTATGTATCTTTTAAAACACTGTTTGAATAAAATGCACCTAATCCTGTATCATTGTCTAATCTTATTTGATACTTTGTATCGTCTACATTACCAATCAAAGAAGTACTACCATCAAAATTAGTACGAGTTGGGTCTATACCAACAAATTTAGTATCATCTACAGTTGACATAAATGGTGAAAATCCAACTGCTTTATCGTTAGTAAAGAAATCAACTTTTTTACCTACCTCAAAACCTTGTGATTCTAAGTTTCCACTGAACGTGAAATCATTTGGAGTTGTTTCACCCTTAAATCTATCACCCTGTGTTATATTTTTTCTATCTGTCTCACCTAAGAATTTAGAAGACCTGTCTGATTCAACAGGTGTAGTTTCACCTAAGAATTTAGAAGACCTATCTGATAAATTTGGTGTGGTCTCACCTAAAAATTGTTGAACAAATTTAAAATTATTAGGAGTTGTTTCACCTTTAAACTTATCACCCTGAGTTGCGTCATTAGGTGTTGTTTCACCTTTGAACTTATCACCTTGAGTTGCTTCAGTTGGAGTAGTTTCACCCTTAAATTTGTCACCTTGAGTTGCTTCGGTTGGAGTAGTTTCACCCTTAAATTTGTCACCTTGAGTTGCTTCAGTTGGAGTAGTTTCACCTTTAAACTTATCACCTTGAGTTGCCTCAGTTGGAGTAGTTTCACCTTTGAACTTATCACCCTGTTTTATAGGAGTGGTTTCTGTTTGACCAAGAAATCTTTCAAGAAGTGACATTCTTGTAGGAGTTGTTTCACCTTTGAACTTATCACCCTGTTTTACTTCATTTGGTGTTGTACCAACTTTTTCAGGAGTTTGTTTTGGTGATTGTACTTTTTTATTTTGTACCTTATCAGACAAAGGAGTAGTACTGAAAGACGTTGGTTTTGGTCTTTCTTTATTACTCAATGGTTCTGATTTAGGTTTTCTAAATTCAGACAAATTTGATTTTAAATCTTTTAATGCCATTATACTGCCCTACTTTGTCTTGAACGTTGTACTCTTGTTATTTCACTAATAACTTTACCATCGACAACTATTTGTATTGGTTGTCCTGCTATATCACTTCTAAGTCCTTTTAATTCACTAACTACGTCTGAGTCACCACCTTCATCACCACCACCAAAGATTCCACCTAATGCTCCACCAAGTGCAAGTAGTGCGGGTGCTGCTACTGATAACGCGAGTAACATTCCTAATATAGGAAGTGCTCCCATTCCTACATATCCCATTATTGCTAACCCGGCTGCGATTGAAACTAATCCTGCACCAACCATTAGTAATGGACCTGCTACTTGACCTAATGTCCCAAGACTTTCAACTATACCTTCCACACCTGAATCACCCAACATTCCAAACGCCATTGCTGCGGGTATTAGTGCTGCTCCTAATATCATTAATGCTGCTGCTCCTGCTACGATAGGTACAAATAGGAATCCAAGTCCAGCTGCTGCTAACGCAAGTAGAGGTAACATTATAGAGAAGGCAATCATTTTACCAACATCTACATTTTCTAATAAACTAAATGCGTATGCTGCTGGTATCAATGCGACTGCTACTATTCCAAGTGCGAGGGCACCCACAATTACGTTTCCTGCGACATTAGCTATTAATGCGAGAGTTGCACCTAAGATACCCATTGATACTGAGAATGCTAACATTTTAACAGGGTCAACATCACCTAATATTTCCATCGCTACTGCAAACCCAACACCTAATATTGCTACAACCCCTGCTAAAGTTAATGCACCTAATAATGTCTTACCTGCTCCTTTTGCGAATGCCTGTAGTCCATCTCTTAATCCCATTAAGAATGATTTAATACCACCTGCTTTTTTAGGGTCTGTTGCTTTAGGGTCTATTTCAGGTGTTTCTATTTTTTTCTTTTTACTCATGCCAGGAATTAGGTTTTCAAAACCCATACTTTTACCTTGCATTTTGTTCATAATTGCCATTTGAGCAACCGCTCCTGCAAATGCTACTCCTAATTCAGTACCACCACTAACTGCTTTACTCAGAAGTATCTCTGTTTCTTTTTTTGCTTCTGATAATGCCTGAAGTTCTTCGGGACTCATAGTTGGGTTTTCTGCTTTCAATCTTGCGAATTCTGCTTGTTTAACCACCATGTCAGAAAGACCATCAACGTTTGTACCCATCAATGCTGCGACTGCTTCTTTTTCTTTTCTATTCATTTCACCGAATCGTTCAGCATCTACACCTGCTTGTTTTAATGCTTGACCCATTAGTTCCATACCTTCGGCTTCTTCACCAAATTCAAATGCCATCGCGGCGTCTCTAAATGCACCTGCTGAACCTGCAATATCATCCATACCCATCGCTCTTACTTTCATTTCTGCTCGTAAAGAGGTTTCAATGTTTAAGAGATTACCTGACATCTCTTCCATCTGAGCCATTGTGACACCTTGTTTTTGTAATTCCGCTGTTTTCTTCGCAAGATTCTTTAATTCTTCTGCTGATGCTCCAACAAGTAATCCAGCTGAACCTGCCATTTGTTTAAATAATGCACTTGCATTAACACCTTCTTTAGTTGCGATTGCTCTAATATCATCGGTAAGGTCTGAACTACTCTGTGCTGTTTGTTCAAATATTGCGTTTAATTTAACTGAGTTCGCGGCGTCACCTGTTAGTGCTGTTAGTTCTGCAATATCTTTTTGCATTTGTGATGTGATACCTCGTGTCGTTCCAAAGAAATCACCTGCGTCTTTTGCTGCTGCTGATAATCCTTCTACACCATACAGTAAACCTTCAATACTAAGTGCTGCTCCAAGTGTTTGAAAACCTAATCGTGTCGCTTCTTCTGTTGAAGTACCCATGTTTGTATAAAGGTCTTTTGCAAGACCTACGGTATTATCCATTACATCACCAAGATATTCTAATGCTTTAGTTGTTGCTACAATACCAGCACCGATTAAACCACCTTGTTGAAACGCTTTAACAAATTCATTGTTCAATCCACCCGCGTCTTTTAATTTGTCGGTAAGGTCTTCCATTAAGTCTTTTCGTTTTTCTTCAAGTTTCATGATGTCTCTTGTAGTTGTGAGTTCATCAATCATTTCTTGATTTATATCAGACTTAGTTCTTGCTTGTTCAAGTAATAATTCGTTGATTGCTTCGTCTAACTTTTGGATACCGTCTGCAGATTTAATTCTATCCTGCAACTTACTGTCAAGGTCGATTGCAATTTCAATCGCTCTTTCGTTTTCCATATTCGTATCTTCAACAATACCTCTTAACTTTTCAGCAAGGTTTATTTGTTCAATGTACGCTTGTTTTTTTTGTTTGTTAGACTCTGCCATTATACCCCTCTATATTATATAACACCTAATGAATGTGCTTTTCTAAGAGATTGTTGTAGTTTTCTTATTGCGTCTTTTTGTTGTGGGTTTTTTACTTTTTCTATTTTTGAGTCTATTTCATTATCAATCTTGTCGATATTCTTTCTTAGTCTCATTTTTTTGAAGATATCAAAGATACCTTCGTCTAAACCATACGCGTCAAATATCTTTTTTAAATCTGATTCTTTAATAGTTTTCATAGGAATTCCTTTGTTCATATGTTATAAATATGTAAAAACCCAACATTTACGTTGGGTCTATACTATCTTCTTGGAGTTCTCGATTTAGCTTTTCTCATTTCCTTATCATGATGTTTCTTTTCTTCCTTCTTGAATTCAATTATTTTCTGTATATAAAACTCTCTTACCCAAACAGGAAAGTTATAAACATCACTAAAATTAAATCCACCATTTCCGTGATAAATAAGGTCGAAGATTTGAGAATGTAACTGCTTTCTATAGTTAATTGTTAGGCCAAAAAAACCCGATATCCATAGGAAGTGTCATTTCTCTCCCTTCCCCGCTTTCCTCAGAAATAAACTCAAATGTTAAATCAATATCGGGAGTAACTTTTGTTATATACGCTCTGAGTGCTCTTGAATCCACCGCAAATAACTCGTTGTCCACAAAATGGTTGATGTCTTTTTGTTCTTCTGAACCATCTATTGATAAAATTGTATTCTTCAATCTTGTAGTTAACTGTCTTGAAGTCATATCTTTAATTTTACGATTTGCTTTCTTCAGTGATTCTACTTGATGTTTTACTTTTCTTTCTTTTGACTCATTCATAGCCATAAAAGTAATTTTTCTCTTTGATTGGGGTAATGTGAACTCAAATTCATTTTTATTTGGTTCTGTTTGATTAGACCCATCATATGGTTTGTTTTCAAATTGTGTTAAATCAATATTTTCTTGTTGTTTAGTCCCTGGCCTTGTTGGGTCTTCTACTTCTACTTTGTAGTCTTTACCATATCCAAGAATTCTTGCTGCAATCATAATTGCGTTCTTGTCACCTGTTACTAAATCTGTATAATTTATTGATTCACCTTTATCATTACCTATAACTAAAGATTTAAACAATCTGTCTAATACTGTTCCATCTTTAATATATGATTGGGTTGTTAAGATATCTTCCTCTTTTGCAGTCATGTATTTCATTTCTATTTTACCTGTTGAGAGAGGGTTATCTTTTGGATAGATTAAACCATTTGACGGTAAATCTATGATTTCTGTAGGAAATTTGTAATCACGAATTTGTTTTGATTCGTGTTCCTTTTTGACTTTTTCTACCAACTCCTCGTTAGAAAGAGGGTAATCGTCAGTTAATTTTTGATTTGCCATAATAAAACTCGTTTTATAATTTGTTGTACTGTACTATAATATATATGAAACCGCAAAATAATTAATACAAAAAACCCCCAAAAAGATGGGGGTTAATGTTTTTTGAAGATTTTTAGTGTTATGCCCAAGTATAACTTCCTTCTGAACCATTTAAGATTGCTCCTGATTCTTTATCCTCAGGTACATCTGCGTCATCCATAGTGATTTTATCTCTTCCGATATAATCCCAACCATCAGTAGGTAGTTTCATTTCAGCTGTTTCCTCTGAAATAGTAAAGTGGGTTGCTGCTTCACCACCATTATCTTTATCTACCCAAGTGTAACCGTGACCAAACCACTCTACAACGTTATCTTCTTTACGTCTTACTAAATTGTATGCCATTTTAAACTCCTATATTGGTTAACCATATATTGTATACAGTAATAAGTATATAATTAAAAGTAAAAAACCCACCGATTGGTGGGTTTCAATTTTTATTATTAAAGTAATATTATGATTAGTATTGTAAAATTGCGTAATCGTAAGTAAGTGTCATTTCTACTGTTGCTAAGTCTTCACCTGTATAATCCATGTCAGAGAAGTTTGCTGATTGAATGTAGGCACCTTTTAATGTCCACTCTTCTACTTTATCACCAACAGGACCCAAACTGTTAAATGTGATGTCTTTTTTGTAGAAGTCAGAGTATCCATCTCTACCTGTTACTGATTCATGGTGTAATCTAACCCACTCCATTACTGCTTGTGCCGCTGACGGTACTACAGGGTCATATAGAGTGATTGCCAAATCTTGCCATTCTGAACGACCTTTAACATATCTTCTTACGTTAATGTGGTCGATTGTCACTTTACCATTCTGAATCTCAGGTCTTGCTGACGTTTTAATTAAATACGCAGGTATTCCTTCGATGTACATGATGAACCTATTTGACATTTTAGGTTCAAAGTTCGTGAACATAATTTCTGTTGGGTCTAATAATTGTGCCATTTATGTCTCCTATTATCTCTTTCTAATAAATAGTCTTTTTTTTATTTTTTATCCTTCAGGGAACGCTGCACCTGTTGGTAGTACGTTGAAATCAAGTACTATAAACTCTGCAGTTTTCGCTGGTTGTATAAATATCTCACCTTTTAAGATGTTTCTATCAATCACGTCAGGTGTATTGTTTGATTCATCCATGATAACACGGAATGCGTAAAGACCTTGTCTTTGTTGTACTGATTCTAAGTAAGGATTAACGATACTTAAGAATCTGTTTCTTGTCGCTGCCGTATTGTTCTCGAAAATTAGATATCTTGAAGATGATGCTATGAACTTCTTCAATGCTATTAACAATCTTCTTACATTTATTCTGTCAAGTGCACTTGGTTTTGCTTGGAGTGTTTTTTGTCCAAATACAGTTGCTCCTTGGCCAGGAAATGTTGCGATTGGGTTAATTCTATTTTCGTATAATGTGTCTCTTTCAGTGTGAGTCAATCTTGATTTAACTTCGATTACGTTTGGTAATCCACCTCTGTTAAGACCTGCTGGTGCGAACCATGGTTCTGCAACTGCGTCATTAAATGCTATAACGCCAGGAATAACAACACTTGGTGGTACCCAAATTGGTTTATTCTTGTCTGTATCAAGTATTTTAACCCATGGATGGTAAGTACCAACGTAGTTTGAGTCAAATGAACTTAATGAGTTAACTACTGTAGATATTGAATCTTGATATGCTCCTGCGTCCATTACATAGAATGCGTCTTGTCTATCTTCAACCATATCTTTTGCAAATGTACTTACTGAAGAGTGTAATCTATTGATAACACCTGGCAGTACTAACATATTTAAGTCATACTCATCAGGATTTGATAATGCGTTAATTGCTTTTCTATATGCTACCGTTCCTGCTGCAGTTGCTCCTGATAGGTCAAAACCTTGTGAGTTTCCTGCTACAATGTTTGAACCAACATATACTGTTCTGTTTGGTTCAAATCCATCGAATCCACCTTGGAAAGGTACTAAGAATTTTTTATTATCTATAATTCCATCATTCAATGCAATCGCTGCTCCGTTTGAGATACAGTTACTTAATAAGAACTTACTACCAACTGTAGTTGAACTTGCGTCAGGAGTTGGACTTAAGTAGTTTAAGTTATCTGTAGTTACGAAGTCGTATGAATATCCTAAGAATGCTCTCTTATTAAATTCACCACTTATAGATTGTGTTAAATTGTATGTTGGTGATGGTAAAGTTGCTCCACTTGGAAGTGGTGATGTTACTTTTGCAAATCCAAATGGTACAAGAGTTGAATTCATTGCTCCTGAATCCACATCACTGTCAACTTCTACTCTAATATTTACAGATGCGTTTGGATAGTCACCATTTAAGATTACTTTTCCATTTGCGTCTATTTGAATCTCTTTGTCACCGATAATTCTCTTAATATAGTTTGGTGAGTTAGGGTCTAAGTTAACACCTGAGAACTCTTCTACAATATTTGGTCTTGTATCAGTATCTTGTACTGTTTGACCGAATACAGAGTTAGGAATCTTAGAAGTATCTACTCTTCTTACTATTACTGAGAATGTACCGTATTCAGAACCAGGCACCTCTGATGCTGGTTTGATATCTCTAATACCTATTTTAAATTCATAGTTTGTTGGGTTACCGTGTGATAACGTGTGGAATCTAAATAGGTTTTTAGTAACACCTGATACATCTTGTGATATAATATAAGGTGTTGTTGCGTGTGAGTATGCTTTTGTATAATCTATACTTGAATTAGAAATTGTCAATCTTACTTCTTCACCCGTTGCGAATGATTGAGATGCGAATGTACTAAATTCATTGTATAAATATGCATATTGACCATCGTTTTTAGGAGAGAAACCGAATGTCTTAGCTATATAATTGTTTGCAGTGGGATTTAATGAACCTGTTGGTACTGCTAATTGTGCTGATGCTGATAATACACTGATTCCGGCTGATGCACTCAAATATAGAGCGAAATTAGATGCTGATACTTCAGGTGTTGGTGCACTTGCAGAACCACTTAAGTTAGTGATTACAGATTTATCGAGTGACCCTGTAGAGTTTACATTGTTTGCAAACGCCACTTTAGTAGTTGGGTGTAATACCGCTGCTACCTTCACACCTGCAGATGATGATATACTTAAATTTAATGTTTGTACATTATATCCACTTGCACCTAAAATTCTTACTATTGTTGCAGTTCCTGCTTCTTCTAAATAAGATTGTGCTGTATATGGTAAATATGAATCTTCAGTTAATCCACCAAATACTTGTTGAAATTCTTGAAAAGATTCTACCTTCGTTGGTACGAATGCAGGACCTTTAATACTTTGTCCTACTAACGCTGCACCTATTTCACCTATCCCTTGAGGTAAAAATGAGAGGTCTTTCTCTCTTGTGAATACGCCTGGACTAACAATTCTTTCTGCCATTATTTTCTCCTAAATTAAAATCTTTGGTTTACCTTTATATAAATACTCCAAAAATTTTGAAAACGAATACTTATTTGTTAGGTGTGAACTGATTTGTTGTAATATCGTAAGTTCCCTCACCATATTTTTCTCTTAATCCACTTGCTAACGTTTGTTCTTCTACTTTTAATTCAGAGTAAGATTTCATCAAATTTATCTTTTCTTGTTTTAAATTTGAAAACTGCGTTTCAAGGGTGTTTACGTCAATTTCTATTTCACCCAATCTTGCTGTTATTTGTAAAACCTTTGTCTGAATATCTTCAATTTTACTCTTCTCTTCTTTTGAGAATTCTTTAATAACTTTTTCTGCCATAACATTACTTTATTTTAACTTACTTATATAAATATGTAAAAATTATTCATTACCACTAATTTTAATAGAATTATAGCCAGATAATGAATTATCTTCACCCCAAGACACTTTTCCAACTGAAATTCTTCTTGTTGTACTGTTAGCTTTACCTTTATATTCAGGTACTATATACGCTTTTGTTGTTAACGTAATATTAGCTTTAGTAATTCTGTCTTGTCCCATCTCTGCTGTAGTCTCAAATGAATAAGAATCACCCTTTATTACAAACTTATATCTTTCACCGAAAGACCTTCCTTGAAAGAATACAATTTGTTCTACTACTTTATTTACCTGTTCCATATAATCACACCAAACTATAACTTCATATTCTAAGTTTACATAGTCAGGTCTTTCAACAGACATAAATTCTTTTTTTGGAACTTCACCTGTTAAAACTGAAAATTGGTCATATTTGTTTACGTTTGTATATTTTCTTTCAAATGCTTGATATGCGTCTTCACCACCTTCTGCAACTTTTAACTTCATCATATCAGTGTTTATAGAAAGACTATTTCTTCTAAAGACAATCACGGGTGTTAACATCATACCGTTTTCATCTTTCATAAAACCATCTCTTTGTGCACTTGACCATTTTTCAGGTGAAGCATACATTACAGGTACAGGATAAAATCTTCCATCATCCTCAACCGTTGGTTTTACATCTTTTTCTAAAAATGTTTTAAATGCAGAATCAATGTCGTAAATACCGACAGAAAAATTCTTCATCTTATCTTTATCTCTACGAACTTGTTTTGCTTTATTTAATTTTTTATCAAGTGACGTAGACGATTTAGTCTGAATTATATTCGGTTTTGATTTATCTTCGTTTCTATATTTTGTTGCCATCTTATAGTCCTATTGGTACTTCATTATCATTTTGGTTTGAATTACCAAATCTTGTTTCTGCTAATTTAATACTTGTTTGTCTTGAAACGTGAGTATCACATATAATAGATACATTTAAACCTTGAGTTTCACCACCATCCCAATACTTAGGATTTTTTCCTGCAAAATACTGATATGAATATGCTGCGTCTACTAAATGGTATTCATTATTCCATTGTATAATATCACCAACTTCAGGTACCAACTCTCTATCAACTAACTGTTGTCTTAGAAATCTAAATTGAACCTCACGACTATATGATTGACCGAAGTCATCAGATATTTGTGCTGCTTGATTTCTTTCTACTAACGCGGGTACTTTTATTGGATTATGAAATACTTTATTTTTTCCTTCACCGTATAGGTTTGCTTTTGTATCAGTTACCACTACCATATAATAATAGATTTCCGTATCTACAATATCGGTAATGAGTTCTTTGTTCACTTTATTGAACAAGTCCATGTCTCTTTGTCCACCAAACAATGCCATTTGCTATCCTATAAAAATTGGTCTTGGAACTCTATTTAAAGTTTCTTCTAAAAATTCAGATTCTTCTTTTTTCGCTTCCATTAATGCTCTTCGTGAAGTTGCCTCTAACATTTCTTTTAATTCTGTGATTAGTGTTTCTCTTTCTGCAGATGCTTCACTTCTTAAATCACCACCATCAAGTGTTATTTCAGAGCCAGGTATTGGAATGTTACTAAACTTAGACCTGATTGCTCCTAACATCTCTTTTGCTAATGCTAATGAATATCTTGCAATCCACTGTTTACCTGAACTATTAATATTAGTATATGTTAATCTTCCAAATGGTGCGTTTGATAAATCACTCACAACGTTTGAATTTGCGATTGGTGATTTAGTTTCACTTTCTAATGTATAATTAAAGTATACTTTTTTTCCGGCGTCACCTGTTGTTGGAACAGGGAATAATTTTACTCTCTGTCCATCTACATGGAATCCGAATGAAGATTTTCTTATGTAATCATTAAATTCAATTGCTTGTAATCTTAACAAGTCATCAAACATAGGTTGCATCATAAATGAAACGCCAGGTGAATATGCTCCCCATCCAAATGTATTTAACATTTGTTGAGAACCAAGACCTGTTCCTACAAACGGGTCAAAATATCTTATTATTGCTGGTGGTTGTGTATGGAATACTTTTCTTAATGTAATTCCATTTGCTACTGAACCACTTTCTAAGTTTACATTTGCGTCATCACCCAAATCATAAATTTGTTGATTTCCAACCATTTCAAAAGAACCTGTATATACAGTTACTCTACCACCACTTCCTGCTTCAGTACCGTAATCTTTTGCAATATTTACTACGCCACCTAAGTTAGTAGCAATTTCAGTATCTTTTAAATCTAAATCTAAGGAGTTACCTTTTAATGATAACAAGTTTTCTTTGGCTCTGTATTGATTTACTTGTGAAGAATATTCATTTGTTGCTTCTTCTAAACACGCAAAAAAGTTTATATCCTGTAATTCAACATCTATGATTGGATATCCTAATCTTTTAGCACACCATTCTGCTACTTTCGGTGCGTCACTTTGAAATGAACTATCTCCATCAAAGTATCCGAAAGGAGTTGATGAACCACTTGAAAACGAACCTGAACCAGGCCATATTGGTATATTTACTGCCATTTTAAATCCCCTTTATGTATATAAATATGGACAAACTTACCTTTCCCCATTTTCCATAAACGAAACTATTATATAACGTGTCCCTTTTGTTACTGCTCTTGCCCCATGCTTGTGAGTTATGTTGCCAGGATGTAGGGTTGCATAACCAATATTATTCTTAATTAATTTCTTTTGTCGTCTAAACCAAGTACCACCACCTTCATATTCATTTAAGTCTGATAATTGTATTAAACAAGTAACATCTGCTTTATCATGATGTATAGATAAATGTCCTTGTGCTGTTGGTACATATTTTGCTAAAAAGTTTTCAGCTTTCATAGAATCCCAACCTTTACCTTCTAATCCCCACATATAAATTGACAATGGCATTACAAACTCTTTTAGGACATCATTATATATGTCATTCATTTCTATAGTCTGTAAAACCATATCTGTTGTAGGATAGTTTTCGTGTCTATCTATTGTCCATGAATCAGAATGTTCTGCTTCTTCACGAATCATTGTACAAAACTCGGGCGTAAATAAAGGAAAAGAAAAACAATTATCAAATGGTTCGTCTACTATCAAATCCCATTCTTTTGTTCTTGCTGAGTATGTAATAAATTTATTTACCCATTCCTCTTTATTATTCCAATAATTATAAAGTTCAGGATGTAATCTTTTTGTATCTAAAGATTCATTTTGTGAAGCACCTTCTATTACTCCCATCCACTCATTATATCTAACTTCCCAAGTTTGTTGTCTTGCAAAACCTTCTGCTATATTTAGATATTTTTCTGCTACTTTTTCGTTTTCTTTTAAAAATACATATGAAGATATTATTGTTTCCTTCATTAAAGGTTCAGATAAATCTGACCTAATTAAACCACATTTTCCATCTAATAAAGTTTTTAGATTTGCTGTATCTGTTGATATTAGTTTAACTCTACCCATCATCATTTCAAGTGCTGTTATACAATAAGTTTCAGGATATGTTGATGGATAAATCCAATACTCTGAAGATTTTATTTGTTTATATAATTCACTTGGTGGTAAATGACCTAACCATCTTACATCAAGTGGTAAAGTATTTAATAAAGAAAAATCCCAATCTTTTGTATAAGGTGGTGCTGCTATCCACAAAGTTAGTTCAGGATTAATTTTTTTAAGTTTAGGCCATATATCGAGTAATTGTGCCAATCCCCTATCAGGTGATGATGTATAAATTACTTTATTTTTATATTTTTCTTGATTAATATCATCAAAATCACTTGGACTTATTGCATTTCCTATTACACTAACTTTAGATGGTTCTAAACTATATTTTTCAACTAATATATTTTTTTGCCATTCTGATACTGCTATTATCTTATCTAACTTATCATGATTTAGATAATCTAATCCTTCATTCGGTAATTCTACACCATTATACCAAGTATAGAATTCTTCATTATGAATCCAAAAATAAGATTTTCCATAGTCTATTTCAAAATCCTCTAACATTTGAATGTAGTGTATATAGTTTGTAGATATTACAATGTCAAAATAGTTTTCACCACTATTAATAAAACTTTCTATACTTCTATACTTAACACCGTCAACGTCTTGGTCAGTAATTCCACCTGTTATTGTTACATCGTGTCCATTATTTGCGAATTGTTCTGAAAGTTTCATAACACAATATTCAGAACCACCCATTCCTTTACTTAACCAATATTCTTTGTTAACTGATTCTTTTTGATAACCTACATAAATTAGTATTTTCATATTTTTACTCTACTATATAATTTAAAACTTCTTCTTTGTCGTAATATCTTGTTCTATCCATCCAACTTTGTAATTGATAACAACGACCTTCTTTTTCATTCCAACTCCAATCAAAACCACCTAATTCTTTTATTCTTTTATGAATCATTGGGTCATAATAATCTCTAATTAATCTTGCTCTACGATTTATATCAATTACATTATTATCAACAGTAGAATCACCGTTATTATATTGTACATATAACATTTTTTTAAGATGAATAAATTTAGTTTCTAAAAATGTTTTTACAATTAATTCATAATCATCTGCTACTGATATATTTCTACTATGTCCTCTTACCTTATGATAAGTATCTCTATTCCAAATTCTACAATGGTTTGGCATACCAATATTAAATCTAATTGTTTTAGGATTCATTTCAGGATAATGGTGTACTAACCACTCCTTACCATCTCTTGTTTCCCAAGTATGTCCTGCATATCCAAATGCAAACTTATTTTTTGGATTAGCATACCAATCATCACCTATAACACCATATTGTCTTGGTGATTCATCTTTATTAATTTCAGTTACGTCTGTATAGATAAATCCTGAATCAGGGTGTTTCTTACTTGCTTTAAATACATCTTCTAAACAAGTTGAAATCAACCAATCATCGTGGTCTAATTCAAATAACCACTCACCATTACACAACATAGCTGCTCTATGTTTTACTTCACCAACATTTCCACCTGAAGTTGGTATCATTTTATGTATATGAACTCTATAATCTTGACTTGCAATATCTTCAAGATATTCCCAAGTTTTATTTTCATTTAGTGGTGAATCATCTACAACAACCCATTCCCAATTTTCATAAGTTTGATTTACTAAACTTTCATATGTTCTAAATATTCTCTCATTTGTTATATAAGTTGGAGTAAATACAGATAGTATTGGTTTATCTTCATTTCCATATACTTCTTTTTGTGATTTACATGCCCAAAATGTTGATTGACAAACTACATCATTAGCTAAAATATTATCAGGTGGAATATTATCATATGTCCATATTTTACTTGATATCATTGTATGATGTCCCATTTGTAAAATATTATTTCCAAGTTCACCAATTACGACAATGATATCAGGTCTATGTTTTGCAAAATGTTTTTTAAAATCATTAGTTGAATCATATGAATAAAGAATAACTTCTTCATATAGATTCTCTTCGTGATAGATATCTGATTCTAATCTAATTTCACCAAACCTATCCCAACCATATATTAATGCTGTGGGTAAACTTGTTTTCATACTAAATTATCTATATGGTTCACCACCTACCCATAATACAAAAGATTTTCTTACACCTTTTGTTACGGGGGTTACTCTATGTAAATAAAATGATGGGAATATAACTGCTGCTCCCTGAGACCTTGGTGCTACCATTTCTCTACCCAAATTGAACTCTAAGTCACCACCTTCATAGTCATGTGAATCTGAAAGTTGAACTGTTACAGATATTTTTCTTTGTGCTTGTATTTCTTCACCACAATCCATGTGCCATTTATAACCACCTTCATTGTTACCATAATATTCTGTATATTGAATTGATTCATTCATTGTAGATAAATCAAACTTCCACATTAAATCATTTGCTTCTTTTATATAATCATGAAGTTTATTATATACCCATGCCCACTCTTGATTTTGTGGACACCATTTTATTCTTGACTTTCTATAATCAGATATTTTAGAGTTATCACCCTCACCTGTTACCGCGTCTTCAAATGGAATCGCGTTTGTCATTTTTTCTATATTAACTAATTCTTGTGGAGTAAATGCTCCTTTAAACCAATAGTAGTCAACAAAACTTACATCTTGTCTATGTGTGTTTCTATCAAATGAGAAATTACCATTCATAACTTTTTTTTTAGTCTTTTATATAAATATGAAAATTATTTTAATAAATATTATACGAAACTACCACTATTTGCAGTTTTAATATAATATATTGGGTCACCCGATGTCCAACCATTTTGTTTAAATGTTAGTCTACCATTAGGTAGTATTTCAAAATATCCACCACCTGTTATGATATTACCTTTAAGTCCTTTTGCACCTGTTTCACCTTTTTGACCTTTGTTACCTGCGTCACCTGTTCCACCACCTGACCCTGTTAGACCTTTAGAACCTTTAGAACCTTTATCACCTGCGTGACCTGTTTTACCATCATTACCCTGTGCACCTACTGCACCTTTTTGTCCTTTATCACCTTTATTTCCAGCGTCACCTGTATCACCACCATCACCTGTTGCACCTAATGCACCTTTTTGTCCTTTATCACCTGCGTCACCTGTATCACCACCGTCACCTGTTGCTCCT
>VTLG01005661.1_pt1 | contig 73750 bp, 89 predicted proteins | sample 4694571 | NCBI WGS metagenome assembly VTLG01 (sample SAMN12604809, study PRJNA352737) | marine metagenome | biome: ENVO:00000447; feature: ENVO:00000209|ENVO:00000569|ENVO:01000036; material: ENVO:00002151; isolation source: viral sequences binned using virsorter ...
TCGGTTATGAAAAAAATGAAAACAGAACAATATGATGAATGTTTTATACCTTCTCATAAATTTATTCTTGAAGGAATGTATAAAAAATATCATGAATTAACATGGGGTGAAATTGGTGAGAGGTTAATTAAAAATACAGAGCGCAGATTAGTTTCTCTTGCTTATGCTACTAAAATGGGAACAATTGATGCTCCTACACCCGAAGTTCAAAAATTAGCAGATGAATGTGAATTAGAAGATTTAGAAAAAGCTTGTGGTCAAATGATTACGGATGATTCAGATATAACCGAACGAGTTGTTGACGAGGTCATCGAAATGTATAATTCTCTTAATGAAGATGAACAAACTTCATTCGCGTCTTTTGTAAATCAATTAGAAGATGAGGAAGTGTTAGCAGAATTACCGAACTTCATGACGCATACTGGTAGGGTTCAAAACAAATCAGATAAACTGACACGTAAAGCCGATGCAATGCAGACACATCAGGATAATTTAGCAAATATTGATGCAGAGAAAGAAAGAATAGCATCACTGAAAGCTACACAAAAACCGGGCCTATTGAAAAAAATTGGAGGTGCTGTAAAGAGGGGCGTAAAGGATCTCGCTGCCGGACCCTCACAAGCAGTCAAAACTGCCGGAGTTCGGACTGTGAAATCGGATGCAGCTAAAATCGCAGATAAAGCCGTAAAAGATCAAAAGGCAAAACAAACAGCTCAAACTCAACAAACAAAAAAAGTTCAAACTAGCGCCGATCAGGGACGAGCCGCAGTTGGAGCAGGTGCAGACAAAGCCCAACTAAAAAGAATGGGTGATGAAGCCAAAGAAAGAGCTAGAAAGAAACTGGCACAAGCAAAGTTAGCAGATGATCCTGGTCTTAAAAAGGCCGCGGCGACATCAACAAGAGGAAAAGTATTAGGTGCGGTTGGTTCTGCTTTACTTGGCGGAAGTTATGATCCAGACGGAGAAATGGTTGAAGACTTTGAAGATCAAACACCCGAAAGACTCGATGCTAGACGTAGAATTTTTAAAGAAAAAATTAAAAAATTAGCTTATGAAAAAGCCAAAGAAATTCTAGGTAAGAGGCAACCAGTAGAACCGATAATAACTCAAGAAACTAATAAGAATGATAAGGATGATGATGGCGAAGGATTAGATGCAGTTCAACCGGATGCTGTTCAAAAGAAGTTTAAAAATCGTAAAGATAAAGATATTGATAATGATGGTGATGCAGATGATTCTGATAAATTTTTACATAAAAAAAGGAAAGCAGTTTCTAAAGCAATGAAGAAAGAAGATGATGAAGATGAATCCAAAGTAAAAGAAAATGGTAAAATTAATAATAAAATAAAAATGGAACCAGAACAGGAGAAAATGAAAGAAAGTACAGGAGTAGCATTTGTTCGAAAATTTAAGAACAAAATATCTGAAACAAATGAAGATACTTCGTTACAAGATCAAGTTTTAGAATTGTTCCGAAGTTCTTATGCTAGTATTGATGGCGAACCAGTTGGCGCTGAATTTGCTGTTTCCGATGAACCCGCTTCTGCTTCAACTATTGCTAGAACATTAAGATGTAGTCCAACAGTTGTGCAGAAACTCTTAGATGATATGGTTCAAGCAGGACAAATTACTAGGGTTGGAGATGCTTATTCATATGCATCACCTAGAGCAGCAGAACCTTTGGGAGTTAGGGTTAATCCGACTGTATAGTAAAATATAGTTATGTATGTAGTGATAGGAAACGGTGAAAGTCGTAAAGACTTTAATTTAGATTTATTATTAAACCATATAACATATGGTTGTAATGCGATGTATAGAGATTGGCCTCCAACTAATCTTATATGCATAGATAATAAGATGTTACATGAACTTGTTACTTCTAATTATCCTAAGTTACATCAATGTTGGTTTAGAAATTTTCAGTTACTGGATTCTGATATGTATCCGGTTTTAAGGTCAACAGTATCACCTGACATTGAAGTTATTGAGAATGAAAATACCAGTTTCAAATTCGCTTATTATGGTCAAGAAATTAGTAGAGTTTTTCATGATGATACACATACAATGGATTTGGAGGAAAAGCCATGTCATTGGTTTACATGGGTATCAGAAGAAGATAAGATAAACGTAGTAGATGATTTAAAACATATACCTTTGTTAGATTCAGGACCTCTTGCAACCTGGTTATGTTGTGAGAATGAAAAACCGGAAAAGGTTTATTTAATGGGTTTTGATTTTAACATAAATAATGGAAAAGTAAATAATATATATAAAGATACTTATTGTTATGCTCCGAGTTATGCTTTACCGGTCAAGGCAAAAGGATGGATTCAGAATTTTGAAGTAATATTTACAGATCACTTTCCTGAAGTTGACTTTATTCATGTTCAGGAAGAATGGTGTTTTAATAAAGAAATTTCTAATATAGATACAATATCTATAAACGAATTTAAAGAATTATTATAAATATTAAATAACTAACAAATTAAGGAGAACAAAATGCCTTTATGGGGAACAACTCACGATGCGGCAGATAATAAACCTAAATGGTTGCCCGATTCTTCAGGTCATATATATGACAAAACTGGAGTCTATGCAACTAATCGAGGGTGGGAAACGAAACTTCCAGGAAGTGACGCACCAGAAATTTTAGTTGCAATTGGCGGACTCGCTGGTGCAACCGCTGCCGTAGGATTGAAACATCCAACAATGACAAATTATAGAATTGTGACTTCTACAGCACATGGTTCCGCAGGTAATATCGTATTTGAAATTGCCTATGATGAATCTGTAACTTATACAGCCGGTTCAGCAGCAACTCTGTTACTTACAGCAGGAGCAGGATCAAACGTAACAGCAACAGTCACACATATTTCCGGAACAGCAATAGCTACCGGTGGAAGTGGAAACGTGCTAAGGTTTACAGCAACAAGTTCACAAGCAACAACTTATGATCTTGCAAATAATGTAGCAATGGGTAATCGAGCAGACCTAAAAGATACAGTATCAGGAACTGCCATAGAACTAGCTTCAGGGAAGTTTACTTCAGCAGTTAAAACTGCAATAAGTTATTCACAAATAACAATTGCTGCTCCTTAATAATTAAATAATTATGGAATATATTGAGAATATAAATGTGAGCACAATTGTTGAAAAACGCAATCAACATGTAGCTGCGAAAGTCGAGTTTGAAAAACAGCTTTCGCAGCAGCTCCAAGAAGTTGAGCAAACAAAAGCTAATATACAAGCTTACGCAGGTGCAATTAGTGCTTGCGATGATATTTTAACGACAGCTGAATCTGTAGACGTTGAAGTACCCGAACTGAAAGAACTTGAAACAGAATCGAAGAAATAAATGGCAGACAAAACTATACCAGCTTTAGATACTCATGCATCGCCTACCTCCGAAGATTTATTAATCATAGTAGATGATCCAATTGGTAATCCGGTTAATAAAAAGATAAGGTTAGATAATTTGTTATCAGCTTTATCTACGGATAAAACCACAAGAAGTGTTGCTAATAAAATTCAATCCCGCGCTGATACAAATGTTGCCAGAGACATAAATTTAAGAAATTCTAAAACAACTTTACAGCCTGAAATAATAAAAGGTGAGGTAGATGATTTAACAGTTGTTTTAGGAACTCTTGATTTAGAAGAAAATTCAGTATGGCATGTTGAAATTGATGGTACTTCCATATCCGCCAATGACACTTTTAAATGGTGGAGAGACGGAGATACTTCAACCGGTGCAACAACTGTTGATATTGACGGAACTAATCAAGCCCTTGCTAATGGTATTAGTATTAAATTTGATACAGTTGTCGGACATAAGACAGCTGATCGATGGCAAATTGTTGGTTTGATAGAATCAAGAATAGATTTTCAAGGCAGTCTATTAATAGAAGATAGCGTTCCAGAAAATGGTTCTTTTACTAGTAACTTTTCTGAAACCGGAAATATGCAATTAGAATCTGGTATTGATATGGCACTCGAAGATGGTGTCGAAAAAGATATGTATATTTCTGCAAATACTACAGTAATGAGATTTAGAGGTGGCGTACAAATAGGAAGCGCGACCGATATAGTTGGATTTTATGGTACTGCTCCCGTTGCAGCTAATTCTACTTTTATTGCCGGCGCAACAACAGCTGCTGACATTATAGATGAATTAGAACGCTTAGGATTGGTATCATAAATATTTGGATGTCTGAGAAAAGACCCTTCGCAAGAGCGATTCTCAGCATGATTTTAACTGGTGGTGAGTCCCACCGCAAAAGCCAGCAAGGAGAAAAATGGCTGATAAGAAAATAACCGCGTTAACGCCCGCGTCAGAAGCGGCGTCCGAAGATTTACTTCATATTATAGATGATCCAAGTGGATCACCTGTGAACAAGAAACTCACAGTTAAAGATTTCTTAGCAAACGTTACTCATACCGTCACTGGTACAGCAGCTGCTACTGAAGAAATAGTTCACAAAACTTTGCATACCGCTAATATTACACCTTCATCTACCGATGTTTTTGATAATATTACCACATCGCAAATCTGTGTTTCACCTATGGCCACGGGAGCAACTCAGGCTAATGTTGGAACTTTAACGGCAACCGCCTCAAAAGTTTTAATACATGATGCTAATGTTGCCTTTACCGCAGAAACAACCGCACATAAAGCTACGCTTGATTTAAATACATGGGATAGTGCCGATTCTGGTAACTCATATGTCATGATTTTATCTCATGCTAATACCTATGCTTCACCTAGTGCGAGTCCTACAGCATTTATTAAATTTGATGTTGCAAGCACCTTAACAGGAGCATCACAAAATGTTGCTTTTGCTTGGGATGCGACACCAGCAGGCGGATATAGTGCTGCAGCTGGGGCCAATGTCGGACCATTTTTAACTTCCGGTGAAAATACCGTTAGTACAAATACCGGTCCTGCAAATGGTGCAATAAAAGTATGTGTATCTGGCTTGACTAAGTATCTTTTACTTTGGGACGGTGTTGCATAATAAATAATTAATGGATATATTATGATAAACAAAAGTGAAATTGAAAAGCAATTAGACTTCTTACAAAAAGATAGATTGCAAGTTCAAACAAGATTAGATCAAGCGTCTGACGAAATTCAACAATTAGAGCGGACGCTTGCCAATCTTGACGGTGCAATTCAAGTTTCGAATCATTATTTAAGTATGATTGAAAATAAAGTAGAAGATGGAACTATTAAAAGTTCAAAAAGTGATAAAAAAGTTAAAAAGTGAATTTTGATGATATAAATGAAAATAATATAGAATTATATTGCATGAAGTTTTATGATAATCCTCAATGTATCGGTACTGAGGATTATAGAGATGATATGAAAAGGTTTAAATATTTAAAAAGGCTTTTAAATCATTATCTAACAACTCATGAATTGAAACAAAGATTAATTCTTAACCACTTGATTATGATATATAATTTATTCGAGAATGAAGCTGCGACCCGAATATTATTTTATAAAATTGATGAAAATAGTTGGCATGTGTTAAAACCTTTTTTAATATATTTAAAAAGAATGCCAAAAATTGTTCGCAGCATAAGAGGTGCAAATATCAGAGAAAGTGATATAACACTAGATCAACACGTAGTAAAGCAATTAAGATGGTTATAGGATTTTCATGGGTTTAAAAAATGTACTAGTACAAGGTTCAGAATTATATTTTCTATTTTCCTTCCTAAAACGATTAGTTACCAAATTTGAAAAAACAGATGCTTATAAGTTAGGTATTATCGATAAGAATGGTAAAGTTCTCATTAAAAAAAGAGACTTTACTACTATAGAACAAAGAAATGCCTATACTATGATGGATACTCTTATCTTCAATTTGAAAAAATTGTTAGGTAAGATACCTTTTGGAAAAACAACAATAGCTACCTATGCCGCAGCCTTATTACTCCTTCGCGAAGAAAAAAATCTAAAAATATTAGCAGATGAAAAAATATTGGAAGAAAAATTTTCAAATTTATATGAAGATATACTTCATGAGTGGGGAGAAGGAGATTTTCTAGCAGAAGGCGATATGGAAGCTGATCGTGAAGCAGGTATTAAATGGGTTGATGACCCAAATTGGAAAAAATTACATGATATGGATCTTCAAATGGTTAAAGATTTTCTTAAACATAAGGAAGTTAAAGAAGATGCTCCAGCCATGTCTATGGCCGCAGGTGGAATCGCAGGAAGTGCAGAAGCTGGCGATGATCCACCCGTAAGAAAAAAGAAGAAGAAAGGAGAAGTTTTAAAAAGACTTGAACCTATGGGAATTAGGGAACAAAGAAGAATTTTTCCTTCACATCCCAATCATAACATTTAGAAAGGTATATTATGGCAGGAATACAAGAAACGAAAGATGTTTTAGCTTTCGTTTTTGCATTAAGTGAGGCATCTGTTACCGCAATGGAAACAGGTGATATTGGATGGTCTGATGCAAAGAAGTTTGTCGATCCTTTGAAAAGGTTAGGGTCATCTATAGATAATGTTGAAGATGTTTTAATTGAATTACAAGATTTAGATGATACCGAATTCGAAGAATTAATTCAATTTGCTAAAGATGAATTTGGAATACAAGATCTAACAGATGATCTTGAAGTAATTGTTGAAGAAGCAATTAATGCTGGTGTAGAAATCATAAAAATTATAAGAATGTTTAAAAATTCTTAATAAAATCCACAGCGAATAAAAAGGGACCACTGGTCCCTTTTTTTATCTTGACATTTCTTTTAAATCATACTATAATATATTATTAAATTAAACTCTAAAATATAGAGCACAATGAGTCTATATATCGACCACAAGTATACTAATTTGCTTTCTTCCCGTTTATCTCGTTTTGCCCGAAAATCCAGAGATTTATATAATTTTAGATGTCCAATATGTGGAGATTCTCAAAAAAATCAATTTAAAGCAAGAGGTTATCTTTTTAATAAAAAAAATAACTTAATTTTTAAATGTCATAATTGTGGAGCCGGCGGATCGTTAAAATTTTTATTAGACAAAATAGATCCTACTTTATCAAGACAATATTCATTTGAAAATTATAAAGAAGAAAACGGTACTCCAGTTTATCAAGAAAAAATTCCTATTTTTAGAAAACCGGTTTTTACAAAAATAGATGCGCCAAAATTAATTGATTTGGATCCAGATCATCCAGCCGTAAAATTTTGTGATGTAAGAATGTTACCCAAAGATCGCTATAGTGATATGTACTTTGCAGATTGTTTTAAAAGTTGGGTGAGTAAATATGATGTAGAATTAGCTGCGCGATTAAAAGCAAATGATCCCAGAATAATTATTCCATTTTTTAGTAAAGATCGAAAACTAATTGCTGCTCAGGGTAGAAGTTTAGAAAATAATACATTAAGATATTTTACTATTAAAATAGATAAGAGCGCTACAAAAATATTCGGATTAGATAAAATAAAAGAAGATGAATTAATATACATTGTTGAAGGACCATTTGATAGCATGTTTCTTCCAAATTCTCTTGCCATGGCCGGCAGCGATTTGGATGATGTTAGTATGTTTTATGCTAAGAACGTTGTTTTTGTATATGATAATGAACCAAGAAATAAAGAAATTGTATTTAAAATAGAAAAATCTATTAAAAAAGGTTTCGCGGTTTGCATATGGCCAGACACAGTTAAATTTAAAGATATTAATGATATGGTCGTGGGTGAAATGGATATTTTGGAAATTATTGATATAATAAATATGAATACTTATCGCGGCCTTCCCGCAAGAATAAAATTTAACCAGTGGAAAAGATCATGAATGAAGAAGTGAAAGTCCATGAAGATGGACTAGTTAGATTATTAGATATTATGGGAAGTGATGAAGATATAGTCGATGCCGCCCGAATAAGTTACGGCAAAGGTACAAAAAAAGTTAGTGAGACCCGTAATTTAATTCGATATTTAATGCGGCATAAACACACCTCGCCTTTTGAGATGTGTGAAGTAAAGTTTTATTTAAAATTGCCCATTTTCGTTATGAGACAAATAGTTCGACATCGGACGGCGAATTTAAATGAATATTCTGGACGATATTCGTTGATGAGTGAAGACTTTTATGTTCCTCATGACGATGATATACAAAAACAATCAACCCAAAACAATCAGGGTAGAGGTGAAGAAATTGAGCAAAAAGGTCTTGTTAAATTCGAATTTAATCGCATATATGATAATGCTATTCACTCCTATCACAATTTATTAGATCTTGATTTGGCTCGAGAATTAGCTCGTTCTGTGCTACCAGTAGGTAATTATACTGAAGTTATTTGGAAAATAGATTTACATAATTTTTTTCACTTTTGTAAATTAAGAATGGATAATCATACACAGAAAGAAACTCAAGATTATGCTGTAGCTATGTATCAGTTAGTCAAACCCGAATTTCCTTTGTGTTGTGAGGCATTTGAAGATTATGATAAAAATGCTGTTACATTTTCTAAACAAGAAATGGAAGTAATAAAGTATGAATTAGCAGACAGAAAAGCATTTGCCCTCGAGGGGTTATCAAAACGAGAACGAAAAGAATTCCTAAAAAAAATTTAACACAAGGAAAATGAATGAACCTACCTACAGAATATCAATCATTTATACATCTTTCAAGATATGCAAGATGGAGGTATGATGAAGAAAGAAGAGAAAAATGGTCCGAAACAATCGGCAGATATTTTGATTTTTTTAAAGAAGATTTAAAAGAAAAATGCGATTATGATTTTTCTGATGTAGAAAGAAAAGAATTAGAAGAAGCAGTTCTAAATTTAGAAGTTATGCCGTCTATGAGATGTTTAATGACAGCCGGAGAGCCTCTTAAAAAAGAAAATGTTGCTGGATATAATTGTTCGTATTTAAAATGTGATAATCAAAGAACGTTTGATGAAATTATGTATGTTTTAATGAATGGAACAGGTGTTGGTTTTTCCGTTGAAGAAAAATATACAAAACAAATGCCAGTTATCGCGGAAGAATTTTTTCTCACAGATACTACCATAGTAGTTGCAGATAGTAAATTGGGTTGGTGTAAGGCTTTTAAAGAATTAGTTTCATTATTATATCAAGGACTTTCTCCTAAATGGGATATGAGTAAAGTAAGGGCTGCAGGCATGCCTTTAAAAACATTTGGAGGTAGAGCTTCAGGCCCAGAACCGCTAGTAGATTTATTTAACTTTGTTACAGATATATTTAAAAATTCCGCTGGAAGAAAACTTAAACCTATTGAATGTCATGACATCATTTGTAAGACTGCAGAAGTTGTTGTTGTAGGAGGTGTTCGAAGAAGTGCTCTTATCAGTCTCAGTGATCTTAATGACCGTGAAATGCGATTTGCAAAACATGGAGAATGGTATAAACTTAATGTACAACGTGCTTTAGCAAATAATTCTGTTAATTATAAAGAAAAACCAGACGTTGGTACTTTTATGAGAGAGTGGCTATCTCTTTATGATTCAAAATCCGGAGAACGAGGAATATATAATGGAGATTCAGCTAATCGACAAGTACAAAAACTAAACGAAAGGGAACAAGATGAACATGGAGGATTTATTCGAAGACGAGATCCCAGAGAAGACTTTGGCACAAATCCGTGCAGCGAGATCATTTTACGGTCACGAGAATTTTGCAACTTATCTGAAGTCGTTATCCGTGGACGGGACACTCGCCAATCTCTCAAAGATAAAGTTCGCAATGCTACCATACTTGGAACATTCCAATCAACGCTCATTAACTTCAAATACATCACCAAAGAATGGGCCAGAAATTGTGAAGAAGAACGACTTTTGGGAGTATCTCTTACCGGAATAATGGATAACGAATTAACAAATGGAAAAAAAGGAAAAGAAAAAACCGGCAAACTTTTAGAGGAGCTTCGAAATGTCGCTATTGAAACAAATAAAGAATGGTCTACTAAACTTGGTATCCCAAGATCAGCGGCAATTACTTGTATCAAACCTTCTGGAACGGTATCTCAGTTGGTTGATAGTTCTTCTGGTATTCACGCTCGACATAATCCTTATTACATCCGCACAGTAAGAGCGGATAATAAAGATCCTTTATGTAAGTTTATGAAAGATGCCAAATTTCCAAATGAACCGGATATAACAAAACCAACTCATACTTCAGTATTTTCTTTTCCACAAAAAAGTCCGAAAGGGGCTATATGTAGAACGGATATGACAGCTATAGATCAAGTAGAATTGTGGAAAATATATCAAGATCATTGGTGTGAGCATAAACCATCTATTACAGTATCGGTTAAGGAACACGAATGGATGGTTGTGGGTTCATGGGTTTGGGAAAATTTTGATTCTATTAGTGGTATTTCATTTTTACCATTTAGTGAATATACGTATAAACAAGCTCCTTACCAAGATTGTGATGAAGAACAGTATAAAGAATTATTATTAAAAATGCCCAAAAATGTAAATTGGGATAAATTAAGTGATTATGAAAAAGAAGATCATACCGCCGGAGCACAAACACAAGCTTGTGGAAGTGACGGTGGATGTGAGGTTGTAGATTTGATTTAAATTTTTTTTGTTGAAATTTACTTATTAATGATGTATAATAGAGGATATTATGAAAACAACATTTGAAAAATATGTTGATGAGTGTGTTAAAGTTCTTGAAAAACATACTGAATCATTAGGTGTTAACGCAATTCAAGAGGTGTGGAAAGATATCGAGAATGCGCCTGCTTTTACAGGTAAACTCTGGTTAGAAGATATTCTTGATAAAACATACAAAGAAAAAGTGGGCCTTGAAGGTGAAATGAATTTTATATACGATTAATTATGAAGGTTTTTATTGATATGGATGGTGTTTTATCAGATTTTGATAAAACCATTATTGAAAAATTTGGTACCAAAAAAGAGTGGGCAAACAGATGGGATCTCCTCCCTGAAGATTTTTTCTTTTCTCTTCCCAAAATGTCCGATGCAGATGAATTAGTAAATCATATTTCTGGACAATTTGAATGGCATGTTTTAACTGCTATTCCTAATCTACCCGTTTTTCTGGAATGCCGCATGCAAAAAATGCAATGGATTTATAAACATTATAAAATATACCCTGTAAGAATTCATTGTGTTTTTCAAAGAGAAAAACAATATTATGCTGTTGAAGAAAATTTATCACCAAATATTTTAATTGATGATTCTGAATCAAATGTAGCTGAGTGGAAGTCAAAGGGTGGCATTGCGATTTTACATACATCTGCAAATAATAGTATAAGAGAATTACAACAGTTAGGATTTTAATTGATTTGCGCCGGAATAGATTATTCTACAACCAGCCCATGTGTTTGTGTATATAAAAATGGAATATGTAGTCCCAATAATTGTACTTATTATTTTTTTGCTTTGGATAAGTGGAGGCCCAGGTGGTCCGCCCTTCAAAATGTGAATTGTTATAAATTGCCAAAAGATTTAAAAGATATAGATAAGTTCAAGTTTTTAGCAGAATGGACCATAGACACATTACGTTGGCATAATGGTAGAGTTGAGAAAGTTATATTAGAAGATTATTCTTACGGGTCTACAGGTAGAGTTTTTCACATCGCGGAAAATGTTGGTATTTTAAAACTGAAATTAAAACAGAATGGTTTCCGCTATGAAACTATTCCACCAACTGTTATTAAGAAGTTCGCAACGGGTAAGGGAAATTCTAATAAAGATGCAATGTTAGAAGCATGGAAGGCAGAGCCGGATACTTTCGAATTAGTTCAAGAAAAAGGCAACCCTGCAACCGACATTGTTGATTCTTACTTCCTTTGTAAATATGGGGTTACTCAGTGAATATATTAATATCTCGAGTATGGGCAGTAATTTTCTCAATTTGTGTTTCTAGAATCTCTCGTCTATTTGGCCAATATATGTATTCATTAGTGGAAGATTTTGCTAAATTATTTAACAAAGGAACGATTAAACCTTCGACCTCTTTCATCTGTCGTTCATATTCTTTATTTAATTTTTCTTTATGCTTATCAATATCTTCATAATGATAATCCAACAAACTCCAAATTTTATTTACAGTTCCCTCAACTTCTTTAATTTGTCCGGCTTTGGCTTTTTCGACCGCAGCAGTAACTACTTTCTCTTCAGGTTCTTTTGCAGCCGAAGTAAATTCTTGTTCACTGACTGTGCTAAAACCAAAATCATTTAAATCCATGTTAATACCTTTTCTATGAAATTACAGTTTACTAATATATTTAGGACAGATGAAACTAACATAGGCGATTCATATAGTACTCCTACAAAATATTTTGATCTACCTGGAAATCAAAAAGACATCTTTAAATTAGAATATGATTATACACCACCTCATGAAAACGTCATTTACGGTGGTGGAGGACTCATAGGTCAAATGAGACCAATGTCTCATGTTCTGAGACATCAAAAAAGTTCTAATTATAGAATATATGGATGGGGATTAGGCGAACATATGTATATTTGTTTAGATGAACAAGTACAATGTATACCTCCAATGAATATAACTTATCCAGGTTATATAAGATCATTTGATTTATTGGGTATACGAGATCATCACCCACATATATATCAAGCAATACCATCCGCAAGATGGGTTCCATGCGCAAGCTGCATGCATGAAGCATTTGATAAAGAATATGAAGTCAAATATGATGTTGTATTTTTTACTCATTCAACTCTTCCAATGAATGTTATTCATGGCATGCCTCCGGAAACTTGGGATTATCCTCATAAGGGAAATAATGAAATCAATTTTGAAGAAACAATAGAATTTATTGCAAGTGGAGATATTGTTGTTACAAATTCTTATCATGGCGCTTATTGGGCAACACTTTTAGGAAAGGTTGTTGTAGTTTTTCCTTGGTGTTCTAAATTTTATGGTTTAAAACATAAACCTTTATATTGCCCCACAACCGATTGGTGGAAAACTATTCAAGATAGAGAACAAAGGCAGTATAAAAGTTCTTTAGGAGAATGTAGAGAAGCAAATATAAATTTTCATAAAGAATTAAAAGAACATATTTTAAATAGTCCCAGAACATTCAAGATCGAAGTATGAAAGACATTTATAAAGATAAGACAATACCTCAAAGAAAAGAAAATAATATGGCCAAGAATTCTTTTGGGGGAACAGAATTAACAACCTTAGAATTATGGTCGCATTTGCCTAAAAAATATAAAACAGATTATCAATGGATAATATCAAGATTATATCCAGAAAATCTTCAAACTATTTTGCCCAGAATTTGGTGGTTTCATGATTTAGCAAAAGATCCAAGTGGAGGACATGATTTTTTAAAAAATAAAGACGGAGCAGAACAATTTGAAAAATTAATTTTTTCGAGTTATTGGCAAATGCATACTTTTCTAGAAAAATATGATTTACCAATGGATCGTTGTGAAGTTCAAAAAACAGCAATATTTCCATTTGAACATTATGAAAAACCTAGAGAGGGTAAAATAAATTTAATCTATGCTTCTACCCCTCAAAGAGGTTTACATGTATTATGTAATGCTTTACATGAACTCGAAAGAGATGATTGGCATTTGCATGTATATTCAAGTTTTCAGATATATGGGTGGAAAGAAAACGATCAACCATACGGAGAATTATTCGATCACATTGAAAAAAATCCTAATATGACCTTACATAAAATTGTTAGAGGAAGGCCTTTAAGAGAAGAATGGAAAGATATGCATATTTGGGCTTATCCATGTATATGGGAAGAAACTTCTTGTAGGACTGCCATGGAAGCAATGTCTTCCAGGACATTAATGCTTACAAATAGTTTAGGAGCGTTACCAGAGACTTGTTCCGATCATGCTTTTATGTATCCTTATATTAAAGATGAAATAGAACATTGTTATAGAATCACAGATGAAATAGATAAATTAATGGATACATATTGGGACGATGAAACTCAGGATGTTATAGATCGAGCTAAAAAACATGCGGACAAATATTATAGTTGGGATTATAGAGCACCTAAATGGATAGAGATGTTTGAATTAATGGATATTGAAGATGAACTTGAAGAACAATCAGATGCCGAAAGAATAGCAATGGCCTTATGAAAAAAGGATTTACAGCTTCCAGTTTTGATTTACTGCATGCGGGTCATATTGTAATGTTAGAAGAAGCGAGAAAAAATTGTGATTATTTAATTGTTGGTCTTCACACTAGCCCTGTCCACAAAAAAGATTTAATACAGTCAGTTTTTGAACGATTCATACAATTAAAAGGATGTAAATATGTTGATGAAATTATTCCTTATGAATCAGAAAAAGATCTTAAAAATATATTAAAAACAATAGAAATTAATATTAGATTTTTAGGTGAAGATTATTTACGTGACAAAAAATTCATAACAGGATATAATACATGTATCTTAAAAAATATTGAACTTTATTATTGCAAGAGGTTTCATCCTTATTCATCTACCGAATTGAAAAAAAGAATTGTTAATATGTCAAACACCCCTACGGATTAGTTTTTTCGGGGGCGGAACCGATATTCCAGAATATTATACTACATCACACAATGGCGGCCAAGTCATAAGTGCTGCTATCGATAAATCTACTTATGTTATATTAAATAGATTATATCGAGATCAATTTGTTTGTAATTATACTAAAAAAGAAACTGTTAGTTATATTGAAGAAATCGAACATGAATATATTCGCGAAGTTCTCAGATATTTTAATGTAAAACCCGGCCTCGAAATTACAACATTAGCAGATATTCCTTCTGAGGGATCTGGCTTAGCTTCCTCTTCAAGTATCCTAGTTGGATTAATAAATGCTATAAGTACTTGGATCGGAGCGCCAATGAATCAGGTCGATATAGCGCATCTAGCATGTCATATTGAGCTTGAAATCTTAGATAAGCCGATTGGCAAACAAGATCAATTTGCGGTTAGTTACGGCGGTTTTAACCACTTTCGGTTTTTTAAAGATAGTAGTGTAGAAATTGAAGAATTACAATATGATGCAGAGTTTGAAAGAAAGTTTGTTCTGGTTAATACTGGCCAACATAGGCAAGCATCTTCAATTCTTACTTCTCAGAAAAATTCTATTGAAAAAAAAATAAAAAAATATAATAAAATATATGACCTTTGTACTAAAGGTTTAGGCGCATTTGAGGATAAACATTACGATGATTTTGGTATACTCATGACAGAATCCATGCAAATTAAAAATACTCTGGCTAAAGGAATTACTAATGCTGCAATTAATGCCATTATGCAAAATTCTATTTCTTGGGCAACAGGATGCAAGATATGTGGAGCCGGCGGTGGAGGATATATACTTTTCATGACGGATCATGCTAAAGAGATACATATGAAAAATAGAACTTTAGATACATTTGATGTTGGATTTGATAATCAGGGAACAAGAATAGTGTTTTACAATGAATGATTATATTGTCCTTTTTATCACGCTCCTTCTGGTTGCGATCATGATGTATGCTGGTTATATGCAAAGTGTGGCGCCATGAAAAATAAAAATATATCAGTAAAATGGTCAGATAACACTTTATCAGAAAGTATGCCTGAAATGAAAGCAAATTCGGAAATAGAATTATTAAAGGATATATCCGGATGGAGATCTCATGTTACCTCTATAAGTAATTCTCTGCATTTAGTTTCGGAAAGTCAACTTGATGAACTATTAAAGGGCATTTGGAACCTATATATAAATGAAAACCAATTTTTTATATGTGGAAATGGAGGAAGTGCATGTAATTCCAATCATTTCGCACAAGATTTAACTAAAGGGACAATTGAAAATGGAATTTCAAGACCTAGAATCAAAGCTATATCTCTTTGTAACGATATCGGTTTCATTACTGCTACATCTAACGATGATTCTTACGATAATATATTTAAGCATCAACTTGTAGCTTATGCTAATAGAGGTGATGGATTATTAGTTCTTAGTGGTAGTGGCAATAGTAAAAATCTCATAGAAGCTGTTGAATGGGCTCATTCAAATGGCATAGAAACATATGGCATTTTAGGATATGATGGAGGAATTTTGAAAGATAAACTCTCAAATTATATACATATTAATTTAAATCATATGGAAAAATGTGAAGGCATAATGTCTGTTATCTTACATTATATTATGTGTGAGCTAAAAGAATTATATAACATAACACTCGGAGAGTATGAAGGTAGTTAAATGGCTTTTTCGAAAAGAAGTATCACAGCAAAATATATGGGGGAAGAGCCGGACCCAAATGATTGGGATGGTTTATCTTCTGAAGAATTAAAATCTAGAATTCATGAAGCCTTTAGATGGTATTACAGATTTTATGATTTTAAAGAAAGTATGGAATTTGTCCAAGCCTATTATAAAAAAAATAAAGTAAAAAGTAAATCTCCTGGAAAACTTAAAATCAATGATTTAGCCGAAGTTGGAAATCATGTTGGTTATCTTGCTCGACTGAAAGTGAGAGGGTTGGAAGTCTTACCCGTAGAATATGAAGAGCTCTTTATTCAAAAATTAAAAAAGATAGAAGAGATTGCTAAGCAACGTAAAGTAGTAGTAGAGTCAAAGGAAAGAATAAAGCCAGATATTCAGCAAAGAATTCGAGATGCAGCGAAAAAAATAAAATATGATATAGAAGATGTTATTGATGAACAAGTTGAAGAAGAATTTAAAAAGAAATTTAATTTCAAACAATTTTTAGAACGTAATAAAGTTTCAAAACCGGTTGCTAAACATTTAAAACCACATATTGAAGATCTAGCCAGTGAAATAAAATTAGCCAAAGCAGGAGATGTAGATTTTAAAGAGGCATATAGCCATATGAGCGGTCACCAACAAAATAGACTAATTAAATTTTATGATATGATGATAGAAGAATGTGAAGTAATAATTACATCAAAAAAGAAGAAAGAGAAAATAAAACTGGGGCCAAAAATTAAAATTAAAAAACGAAAAAAATAATATGATACTAATTGATTATAATCAGATGATAATTGCAAATTTTATGCAATTTCGAAAACAATTTGAACCGGGTAAAGAAGATGCTGTAATGAGGCATATGGTTCTTAATAACATTAAAATGATTAAAAATAAATTTAGTGTTAAGTATGGAAAAGAAATCGTTTTTTGTTGTGATAGTAGAAAAAATTGGCGCAGGGATGTTTTCCCGCAATATAAAGCCAATAGAAAAAAAGCAAGAGAAGAAAATAAACAAAATGTAGATTGGCAGGCATTATTTAATATACTCGATAATATTCGAGATGAAATAGCAGAAAATATGCCTTACAGAGTAGTTACTTTAGAAGGATGCGAAGCAGATGATATTATCGGGGTTATTTGTAAGGAATATTCTCATAGAGATTATAATATATTGATAGTTTCTTCTGATAAAGATTTTATTCAATTGCAACGATATCCTAATGTTTTTCAATGGTCGCCTCGAACTAAAAAATTTATTAAAGAAGAGTTTCCGGAACAACAATTGCGTGCTTTAATAGTAAAAGGAGATAGAGGAGATGGTATACCTAATATTCTTTCAAATGATGATTGTTTAGTTGAGGGGTTAAGACAGAAGCCAATGTCGAAGAAGAAGATCATGGATTCGCTAAATATTTCACCAGAAAAACATTTCGAGGGAGAGATTTTAAGAAACTTCAAACGCAATGAAACTTTAATAGATCTCGGTTGTATCCCAGATAAAATCGAGATAAATATAAGAACACGATATGAGAGCGACCAATATTTAGGTCGCGATAGAATGCTTAATTATTTTATTAAGCATCGACTCAAAGATATGACTGAATCGATACAGGAGTTTTAATTATGGCTATATCATTAATGCAATTATTGGAATTGATAGACAAAGCAAAAAGTCAAAAAGAGAGAGGGGATTTACTTAAACAAAATCAAACGGATCATCTGGAAAATTTATTGTGGTATACATTTCATCCGGATGTAAAATTTTTGTTACCAGAGGGGAAGCCACCTTTTAATGCCGCGGCAGAAGATCCCGGTTCAACAATGCTTTACGGACAAATTCGTAAATTAAGATATTTTGTTGGCGGCCCAGGAGGAGAGACTTTTTGTGTAGGAAATACTATAGATTCTACCAGAAGAGAGACAATGTACATAACAATGTTAGAGAGTGTTACACCGAGAGAAGCCGAGATTCTTATAAATATGAAAAAGAAAGACCTTGGTATCCGCGGTTTAACGTATAAGCTCGTAAGTGATACCTTCCCCCATCTCATACCACCTATGCAATCTAGCAACACATAAAATTTATTATAGTTATGAATATGGAAATGCGATATAAACATTTCGGAGAAAAATTATATGAAATTTTTAATAGCTTTTGTTATGGCGGTAGTAGTAATTACTTACCCAGTAAAAATAGTTATTCAGAATGCTGATCTAAACGCAGCGAGAGGCATTCCTTTTGTGCAAAAGCACATTGAGCAAATGCCGGTTGAGCAAATACCGAAGACTTTTCTTCCGCCTATAGGAATAGTCTCCCCAAATATTCTCGAGGAGAATAAACAAATAGCTTGTTTAGCCAAAAATATATATTTCGAGGCCGCGGTAGAAAGTACAGCAGGAAAATTAGCAGTCGCTCATGTAACTCATAATAGAGTAAGTAGCCACCATTATCCTGATTCTTATTGTAAAGTAATTTATGAAGGAAAACACTTCGCAAGTGGTTTTCCTAAACGAGATCGATGCCAATTCAGTTGGTATTGTGACGGAAGACATGATTCTCCATATCCAGGACCAACTTGGAATAAGGTTCAGGATTTGGCAAGTTATTATTATGCAAATGCAAATGATTTAAGAGATATAACAGATGGAGCAACACATTACCATGCTGATTATATTGATAGCCCCAGATGGGCAAAATATAAGAAAAAAACAGTAAAAATAGATACGCATATATTTTATAGGTAGATTATGCCAACATATGATTATGAATGTGTGGAATGTGATTTTGAATTTGAAGATATTCTTCCTATTGCAAAAAGGAATGAGCCTTTGGAAAGCCCATGTCCTGAATGCAATGGGGAGTTAAAAATGAAAGTTGCAACCCCGTCGTTTGTTTATGATAATATTTCAGGTACAACTGCTAAAGGCCATCGAAAAAAACCTGATGAAGCTTTTACAGATCATCTGAAACAAATGAAAAGGAATTATCCGGGAAGTAAGATGAATGTTTGATCATGTAGAACTTGAATTTGAAGAATTAAAGTCAACCACCACTAGTGGTTCCAGAGTTTATGAAACCCCTGACGGAACCTTTCCATCCATTACAACAGTATTAGGTAGAAAAAAAGCTCAATTCTTTAAAGAATGGCGAGCCAGAATCGGTGAAGAAGAAGCCAATAAAATAACAACTCAAGCCACACGCCGCGGAACAAAAGTACATAAAGTTGTAGAAAATTATATTTTAAATCAAGAAGATTATTTTGAAGATTCTCTACCTCATGTTCGCGAGATGTTTAATACAATCAAGCCCCACCTAGATAAAAATCTCGATAATATTGCAGGTATTGAAATTCCATTATGGAGTAAACAATTAGGAGTTGCCGGCCGTTGCGATTGTGTTGCTGATTGGAAAGGCCAAAAAGCAATTTTAGATTGGAAAACTTCAGGAAAATTAAAAAAAAGAGAATGGGTTGAAGAATATTTCCTTCAGACAACAGCTTATTCAATAATGTTTGAAGAAAGAACTAAAATCCCAATAAATAATATTGTTATAGTAATAGCAGTTGAGAATGAAGAACCTCAAATTTTTGAAGAGAAATCTTTTGATTATTGGCGATTGCTTGAAACAACATTAAAAGAATGGATATAATGAAAATTTTAATTACTGGAGTTAAAGGATTTATAGGTCATCATTTATTTAATTTTTTAACTGAAGAGGGCCATGAAGTTTATGGTATTGATAATTGTTCGGGATTAGGTTGGGAAGATCGCGAAGTTCCTCATTCTCATTGTGATATTACCACAGATGATTTACCTCATGTTGATGCAAAGGTTGTAGTTCATTTAGCCGGAAGAGCCGGTGTTCGTAATAGTTGGAAATCAAAATATTTAAAAGAATATTATGATATAAATGTTAAAGGAACTAAACGGATCTTTGATACATATAAAAATTCTAAAATTTTATACGCATCAAGTTCATCTGTTAAGGATATGAAAAGTCCTTATGCAATGACAAAAGCTGCATGTGAAGCAATGGCTCCTTCAAATGCTATAGGAATGAGATTTTTCACAGTGTGGGGGCCGCAATCTCGTCCTGATATGTTTTATCGGCAATTACAAGAAGGTAAAATAGGATATTTAACAACTCATACGAGAGATTGGTTATATGTAAAAGATTGTGTAAAAGCTATATATTTACTCATGACTGAAACTTCCGTATGGAAAATTTTTCCCAAAGTTTTTGATATTGGATATGGAACACCAAAATCTGTTTATGATTTTGCTAAAGAAAATGCTCCCGAAAATTTTGATCTAGATTCAATTGATTTCAAAAATGTAACCGGCGAAAGTGAAGAAACCTGTGCTGATCCCACTGACATTAAAAAATTAGGATGGGAACCTAGCTTTCCAAGTGATGATTTTTATGTAGAATAATGTTATGCAGTTATCCTTTTAAGCAAATAACTTTAAGAGACTGGGATGGTGACAAAATTAAATGGTTTCATCCTTGTTGCAATATGTCTCGGCCAGATTGGGAAGATCCCATGGAATGGACTGAGACTGATTTCACTCCTGAAGAAGCTTTTAATTCAACACAATTTAAAGAATTACGAGAAGCTTTATCCAATAATATAAAACATCCGTTTTGTAAAACTTGTTGGGATATGGAAGATAGAGGTATCGAATCTTTCAGAATCCATAACGATGATACTAAACCCAGAGGAAAATTAGATGTAGTAGATTTCATTACTTCTAATAAATGTAATCTCGCTTGTAGAATGTGTGATCCACAAACAAGTCATAGGTTAATGTTAGATTATGAATTTTTTAGTAAAGAAGATTTACTTCATGAAGTTGAAGATGCTACGTGTGGTAAATTTAGGGGGAGGATTACAATTCCAAAAACTTCTTCTTCAAAACAATATCAATGGCTTTTAAATAATCCTATAAAGGAACTTAGATTTAGTGGAGGAGAACCTTTTTTTGATTCACAAATTATAAAGCTCCTTGATAAATATATTGATAAAGGATGGGCTAAAAATACTATTCTTGCGTATCATACTAATGGTACAATGTTTAACGATCAATTAATTGAAAAATTAAATAAATTTAAAAAACAACATCCTAAATTAAGTATTGATTCAGTTGAAGAAGGTTACGAATATATAAGATATCCTCAATCGTTTGATGAACTAGATAAGTCCATAAGATTATTTTTAACAACCTCTACAAATTTAGGAAGAGTTAATGTGGCGGTTGTTGTTTCTGCATTAAATATTTTAGATTTACATAATCATTGGCAATGGTGTTGTACCTTACCTAAAAAAGTTTATGTTTCATATTGTGAAGTATATCCGGATAATCGAGGCATAAGCCCAATTCATCTAAGTAGACAATTGTTAGAAAAAGTTCCTTGGATAGATTCGAAAAAGTTTACTCAAATCCGCAATTCATATTTCAGAAGAAATGTGGAAAATAAAAAGAAAATGCTTAAAGAAATTACACTATTTGATTTTTCTCGAAACCAACAATTTCAAAATTATTTACATCCATATTTAACACAATGGTTAGAATCGTAGTAGTCGGTGGTGGTTCCGCAGGTTGGACAACTGCTAGTTATATAAAAAATTCTATTGATTGTGAGTTGACAGTTATTCATGAAGAGCAAAATAACCCGATTGGTGTTGGCGAAACAGTAACACCGACATTGCGTTTGATAGCCGAAAATGCAAATATTTCAGAAAATGTTTGGTTAAAAGATAGTGATGCTACATTTAAATATGGAATTAAATTTAATGATTGGAATTATTCAGGTAGCGTGTGGTATCATTTATTTGAAGATGCTTTCGAATTTTCAGAAACAAAAGTAGATTCTGTTGAGTATTGTATTAATAATTTAGATATGTCCACAAAATATTTTAATTTATTTCACGGTCCTCAACAATATTTGCTTGATAAAAATTTAACTCCTTATCCAAAAACAATTAGTGATCGACCAGGACATGCATATCAAATATTAGCAGATAAATTTGGAGCGACATTACAGAAACATCTCAAAGATTACACATTAATTCCCAGTGGTGTAAAAGATGTTTGCATAAATGAAAATGGTATAGAATTTTTACGTTTAGAAAATGGTCAAACCGTATATGGTGATATATTTTTTGATTGCTCTGGTTTTAATAGAGTTTTGATTTCAAAATTGTCTGATTATGAAAGTTATGATGACATGATTTGTAATAAATTTGTTGCTGGAAAAGTCAGAGGTGTTCCTAAACAACATAAAATTTATACGGAATTGACTGCAAAACCTGATGGATGGTTGTGGGATGTGAACACACGTAATAGAACTGCGGGTGGATTTATCTATTCAGATTATTTTACTACTGATGATGAGGCAAGAAAAATTTTAAAGGATGCTTGGAATGGCCAAATAGATTTTGTATTTGATTGCATAAAATATGAAAATGGATCTATGAAAACTGTTGCGGTCGATAATTGCATATCAAATGGGCTGGCACAGAGTTTTATAGAACCTATGGAAGCGACTTCATTGATGTTAACCTGTGTGACGGTAATTAATTTTGTAGACCAATATAAAAAGAAAAAGAAATGGACTTCAAAAGAATCTAAAGTTTTATCTAGGCATCTTAAAAGATTTCTCAAACATTCAAAAGAATTTGTAAAATATCATTATACATTGAGTGACAGAACTGATTCCGAATTTTGGAGATATTGGAATAATCAACAAAACATTGAAGAATATAATGATTATTTGAATATGTTTCTTTCTAAAAAGAGATATTGTAAAAAAGGAGAAACCATTTTTAATCATTTTAACCTTGCATCAATGTTAATTGGTTACGAAAAACCGTACTTAAACAAAACAAAAAATATGAAATATGTAGATTGGACAGAGCCTGATTACGATATAGATTATTCAAACAATATTACACATGATGATTTTTTGACTATGGTACATGTATGATAATAAACAAGATAGTCAACTTTTGGAAAAAAAACTTTGGGAATAAAGATTTTAAATTTCCTTGTACTTATAAACCAGGCAGAAATAGCAAAGCATTTGAAGATTCTATAGATGAAATATTACGAGAAAAGTATCCTGAGCAGTGGAAGAAGCGCGGAGGGAAATGAAGAAGATAGGCAACTTTTACATACAAGATGATGATTCATTTTTTGAATATATGCATTCAAGCGGTTTTCCTATGGATGGTAGTATTCATAGAGAAATACTTAAATCAGTACCTAAGGGTAATGCTATTGATGTAGGGGCTCATGTTGGTATTTGGAGTAGGCAATTAACTAAAAAGTTTGATGAAGTGTATGCTTGGGAACCTATAGAAAGTAATTGTGAATGTTTAAGACAAAATGTGCCTGATGTAAAAATATTTCCATTTGCCGCAGCTTCTGAACAAAGCAAAAAATTTGCTAAGCCTGATCAAGAAGGTAATTATGGAGGTTATCAATTAAATGAAGAAGAAGGCGAAGAAGTAATAGTAAAAGTTATTGATGATTTTGATTTTAAAAATATTACTTTTATACAAATGCATATAAAAGGTATGGAATATGATGCATTGTTAGGATTAGAAAGAACTATTGAAAAATATTTACCTACAATAGTATATCAAGCATATCCTCATCAATTAAAACAGTATGGACATAGTGAAGAAGATATTGAAGTATATTTAAATAGTTTTGGTTATAAGATAGAATCATTGCAAGAATTTAAGCCATGGGATATAACTTACAGACGGACGAAGCTTTGTCTATGAACATAGTAATTTTAGGCGGTGGGAGTGCCGGTTGGTTAGCTGCTGCATATTTATCCCAAACTAATAAAGTTGAAATAAAACTTCCTAAAAATTCCAAACCTATAGGTGTTGGAGAAAGTACATTACCTGGACTAGTTAAATTCTTTGATTATTGTGGAATATCTGAAGATGATGTAATTAATAAGTGTGACGGCGTAATTAAATATGGTATTAAACATCATGGTTGGCATAAAACTGATTGGATACACCCGTTTCCCAATAATATGCATGCTTATCATTTAGATGCGTTAAAAATGATTATTCTTCTAGAAGAAATAACGCGACCCAGATTATGTAAAGTAGATAATCCTGATTTAATAATAGATTGCACCGGCTTCAATAGTGATTTTTCTAAAAATAAACAATTTGGTTCTTATAAAACTCTGTCTAATAATATGGCCCTCTTCGCGCCCGGTGATTCTAATTGTCAATCTATAACAAACACTTTCGCTATGGATTATGGGTGGATGTGGAATGTAGATTTAAGATCAAGGAGTGGTAATGGGTATGTTTTTAATAATAATTTTATAAGTGTAAATGATGCCATTGAAGAATTTAAAAATAAAAATGTAGGTAATGTTAAAGCCGAAGACATTCACGCCATTCCCTTTAATAATAGGTATTGTTTAACTCCGTGGTTGGGGAATACCGTATCTGTGGGATTAAGTTGTGGATTTGCAGAACCTCTTGAAGCTACAGGACTTTTTCTAATAACATGGGCGATAGAAACTATTGAAAAATTAAAATATAAAAAAAATAAAGAGGAAATATTTAATCGTTCATATGTTAGATTGTGTCAGCATGTATATGATTTTTTGGAATTGTTTTACACTTCTTCTAAAAATGATCATACTGAATATTGGAGATCTTTAAAAAAATATCATACATTGAATAAACCCAAATATCAAATTAATTTTTTTAGGGAAAACTATTCTTATAAATTTTTAAATGATGCCGCGGCATGAAAAATATATATCTATTACAATTAACGGCTCCTTTAATAGACTCTTCTGTTGGCGTTGAAATGTCAGGTAATAAATCTGCATTTTTACCATATTCCATCGGTCTTCTCTGGTCTTATAGTTTACAAAATAAAATAATATCTGATAATTTTATATTAAAGGATTTGGCTTTCAATATAGATAATTTAGATCATTATATTGATAATATGGAACAACCGGATATAGTCGCCACTAGCAATTATATGTGGAATTCTAATAAACACCTCTATATATTAAAAAAAATAAAAGAATGGTATCCAAATTGCTTGATTATTTGTGGTGGACCACATGTTCCTAAATCTAATGATAGCAAATGGTATAATTTGCATGATTATGTAGACATCGGTGTTGTGGGAGAAGGAGAAAAAGTCTTTGAACAAATTTTATTAGAATATTTTAATAAAAAAGATTTTTCTGAAATACCAGGTCTTATTTTTAGAAAAAATAATAAAATTTTTAAAACGAAATCGCCCATTAGAATTAAAAATATTAATACAATCCCTAGTCCATATTTGTCGGGCCTTTTTAATAATATTATATTAAAAAATCCTTCAGTTAATTTTCACGCTACCGTTGAGATGGATAGAGGGTGTCCGTTTAAATGTACTTTTTGTGATTGGGGTAGTTTAATCGCACAAAAAATGATAAAATTTGATGAGCCGCGATTATTCAAAGAATTCGAATGGATTAGTCGTAATAAAATAAATTATCTTTGGTTCACAAATAGTAATTTGGGCATATTTAAAGAAAGAGATTATAATATAATAGATAAGGCAGTGGGATATCATGAAGCCACAGGTTATCCCAAAAAAATAGCACACTCGGGTTATGCAAAAACACCACCAAGTAAAAATTCTTCATTACAAATACAACAACGATTATTAGATGGTGTTAAGAATAATAATACTGTTCCCAGAGTTGCCTTACAATCCACTAATCCGGAAGTCTTATCTAATATTAAAAGAAAAAATATGAGCATTGTCAATGCGGATAAGATGGATTCTACAAATAAAGAAATTGAATTAATATACCCCCTACCAGGTACTACGTATGATGGGTGGGTTGATGAGTTATCCGCGTTAATGCCTATTAAAAAATTGAAAATAAACGTATATCCTTGTTTGATTTTACCTAATGCGGAGCTTAATGATAAATCTTATAAGGAACGTTTTAAAATAAAAACAAAAATTATCCCTTTTAATGTCGACATGGAAGAATGTGAAATTATTACTTCTTTGAAATCTATGTCTTATGAAGATGTTGTTAAAGGCTGGATGTTCGCATGGATTGTTATGAATTTTTGGTTTGAGCCAATATTAAAATACATATATTATGAATATTTTAAAAATGAAGTTACAGTAAAAGATTTTTTTGTTAAATTTCAAGAATTTTTAGAATATGATTCAATGCCAACCATAGGCATATTATATAATCAATTAAAAAATAATATTCATAATAAATATGATGACTATGACCGAGTGATTGATCATAATTACTCCATTGAATATTTTCGACAACATATCAAATTAGTTTTAAAGGACATTGAAAATTTTATATCCGTATATTTTAATAAACATATAGATAATTTGGGTGTGGGTTATGGTATGCGGTAATAGATTATTAAATGATGATGATTTATTAATAATATTGGAATTTTTAGTTGAATGTTCATATTTAAGATACATTAATAATGTGAGTTTGGAAAGTATTAAATATAATGAAGCCAAGTGGGTGGGCACCTTTATAGATTCATCTTTAATTTCTATGAGTGGGGTTAAATGGGAGGAAGAATTAAAAGGATATCGTTTATTATTCAGAGGCGTTACCCTTCCTGGGTATGTAAAAAAAGTATCGAGAGATATTACACAAAGTTCGTATCAATGGAGCCATATAAACATCCAAAAGGAAATTACTGGTGGCGTCGGTCCATATTATTTAACAAATAATATAGATTCTAAAAACGGTGTCAGGAGTTATAAATTTTCAAATATTATGAAAAAGTTATCCCAAAAAGGTATTGTGGATTTGGTGGAATGTAAAATGTTTAATAACGTAAAACAAAATATTTGGAGATATAATTTATGAATATATCTATGTATAGTAGCGGCTCTACGGGAAAACAAAAAAAAGTTACGCACCGCATGGGGGATTTTTATAAAGCAGGAAATTGGTTAGTTGAAAAATGGGGAATAGATGAACGAGATGTTATCCTAAATCCCTTTCCGACATGGACTATAGCAAGTTGGGCGTTTTGTATAATACCTGCAAAAATTACACATTGTGAAATAGTAAATATTAAAATGGAACCTTTGAAATTCTGGGATGTTGTAGAAGAAGTTAAACCAACAGTTCTTACATTAGCAATTGGAACATGGCGAATTCTTGCTAAAAGAAGAAAACCAAATCTTGAATTTGTTAGAAATTTTTCTACGGGTTCTGCTCCAGTTACCGATGAAGATATTTTATTAATGAAATCAACAGGTGCTCAAAATATTTGGAACATATATGGCTCGACAGAATGTATTCCACCCGTAATGATTTCAAATAATTCTATTTTTAATTTTCAAGAATCTCCATATTATTTGGAACACGAAGATACATTATTTGTTGATGGCGTAAATACAGGAGATATATTTGACCTTGACACAGGAGAATTTTTGACTAGATCAACTCAGATAAAGAATGATACATGGAAGTCTTAACGGAAAAAGAATATTACACATATCATACCCAAAATTTAGTTCCCACAAAGTTAAAAATAGATAGTGAAATATTTGTAAAAGAAATATCCAAATTTAATTTTATACCGTGGGGAGATGTTCACCTAGAATTTCCAAGATCCGCGGTTCCTTTAATCAATGAAGATGGTATTTTTAAAAAAGATGACCCTGCGTGTTATCCATTAGATAGATGGAATTTTTTATTAGAATATCCACAATTTAAATATAAAGAATGGACAGATGATCATCTAATTAAATGGAAAGAATGGAATTCTCGGGAAATTGATATGGACAGCATTGTGAATGAAAAACATTTTAAAGTATCAACCGATGCATTAAAGATTTCTAGCCTATCTGCATTAAGTGAATTATCGCCTTATATGTATAGAAGCTGCATACTCAAATGGGATTATTTGGGCCATTTTAAAAAACATATAGATACATGGCATCCAACACAATGGATTAAATTATGGGGCACTACTAATCCCGACGGCATGGTTATACGTTATGAAAAAGATGGTAAAATGGTAAGCGAATCGCATATAGAACAAGGCCGGTTTTATTTACATGATTCCATTAAACCTCACGAAGGGCTAGCCTTTGCTGATGATGTATACCAGTTTTTTATATCATTGAATCCTCGAGCACTGGATGTTTTATGGTAAAAAAATTCATAGATTGTAGTGAGCATTGGAAAAATGGAAATGTTTCAGAAATTAAAAATTTTGCAGATGAGTATGGATATCTTTTTTTCAAACAATGTTTAGATGTAGAAGAGAATTTAAATGTTAAACGCCAAATAGACGAAATTTTATTAAAATATAATTATATTACTGAAACTGGGGATTTTAATACAGATTTTCAAGATATGTTTTATGCGGGCGGAGTGGGCCCGGATGAATATTTTACTGATATTAATTATCTGGAAGATTTACATTCATATATGCATCAAAAAATGTTTTATGATGTAATGAAAATAATTACTGGCAAAGATTGCATACCTATACCCAGATTAGTTCAAAGGACAATTTTTCCTAATAATCCCAGATTGACAACATTACCACATCAAGATCATTGGTATGCTGGAATGTCAAATGATTTGTGGACGATATGGGTTCCTTTTGGAGACGTTCCTATAGAGCTTGGTACCATGAAAATAAATTCTCAATCTCATATTCTTGGAGAAGTTCCTCCAGAACAAAGATATTTTCATGAAAAAAATCAGATGATTGCATTTCATCCAACTAACTTTGAAGAATGGGTTTCTGATAATTTTCAAACAGGAGATTTTTTAATGTTCAATGTCCTCACTCAACATGGAAACAATCATAATATATCATCTAAAGTCAGGAGTACCTTAGACGTTAGATACCAACCCATAGATGAGAGATTTTTTGATTTATTTTTTGATACACATTCTAAAGATTTGGAATGGAAAGATATATATTTAAATTTTAAAGATAAATCAAAATGTTTTTATTGGGATAGATATAATTTAAATATTGTTCCGGATGAATCGTTATCCAGCGCCGTTCATGATAATCATGCAACCATAAAAATAGATTTTAATGAAACATTAAAATGAGCAAAAATTTATACATGTGTCAAATAACTCCAGCTGATGAAACTATAGGGGGAATGTCAGAATGTGAGTGGGCCTTCTTGCCTTATACGGCAGGGGTATTGTGGGAATATGCTCACCGCAATGAATTGATTAAAAATAATTATATTCTTAAAGACACTATTGTGTTTAGGGATCCTTTAAATGATATATTAGATTCCTTAGATCATCCAGATGTGGTAGCATTTTGCTGTTATGTTTGGAATACAAGCTTTCAAAGTATTATAGCAAAAAAAATTAAAGAAATATATCCTAATTGTCTTATTATTGTCGGCGGTCCTCATATACCAATTAAACAGGATAAGTGGTTTAAAGATCACCCATATATTGATATTGCCGTCGTAAATGAAGGCGAAGAAATTTTTGAAAATGTTTTATTAGAAGGAATTAATGATATACCAGATTATTCTAAAATAAATGGGATCATATTAAATGATACTAATGATATTCTGAGAACTCCTTCCCATCCTAGAATGAAGGATCTTGATGTAATACCAAGTCCTTATCTCACCGGTTTTTTTGAAAAATTAATGACAGATCATCCCAATGTAAAATTCCATGCTACATGGGAATCTAATAGAGGATGTCCCTTTAGATGTTCTTTTTGTGATTGGGGAGGATTAACTTATCAAAAAGTAAAAATATTTGATATAGACCGGTGTAAGGATGAAATTACATACATTGCGGATAAAAAAATGTTTGCAATGTGGATATCTGATGCAAATTTTGGTATATTTAAAAAAAGAGATATTGAACTCGTGCAACATTTGGTGGACATTTACAATAAGGAAGGATATCCTGAATTTTTTCCAACCTTAGGGTATGCCAAGACGCCACCGAAAAAAAATGGAGTTGCGGAAATTCAGAAATTAATCAGAGAGGCATTACCCTTTGATAAAACACCATCGCCCAGAGTAGCTATACAAAGTTTTGATCATGATACATTAGCTAATATTAGGCGAGATAATTTAAGCATAGCTGATCTAGATCTAATAGTAGATAATCAAAAGCAAAATGATGTGCCTTTTGAAGTTGAACTTATAATTCCTTTACCGGGAATGACATATAATAGTTTTATTTCTGATTGGGAATATTTTTTACAAAATGATTCGTCTGATGGGATGATATATCCAGCCATGGTTCTTCCTAATTCCGAATTTGGTGCGCCGGAATATCAAAAAAAATATAAAATCAAAGTTAGAAATATGCCATATAATTATTTTGTAAGTAAGGAATTTTCCGAGAGGCGTATATATACCAGTTTAGACAAATTTAAAAATGAACATTTGGAATATGCTGATATAATAGTAGAAACCTTTTCAATGTCAGAATCTGATGTTATTAAGTGTTGGATGTTTTATTGGGTAATAGAATGTTTTTGGTATCATATTATTCTAAAAGACGTTGTAAGTTATATAAGCAAATGTATCAATGTTCCACTAGTTGAAGTTTTTAAAAAATTGCAAACATATATTATTAATTCTCATGGAATAATGCATGAAAGATATTCAGAATTGGAGTCTTTAATAAACAAGAGTTATTTTGCATATGATATGAAATCTTTAAAATTTCAAGATGTTAAATTTTTCAAGGAACATCATATGTTTTTTTTCCACGATGTCACAACATTTATTTCTGAAGCATATATAAATACTTTAAATGATGAACAGTTCGCCGAGGTGATTGAAATGATAAAATCTAAATCCGATTCGGATTTTTACTATCGAGATGTAACAAAAAATATCACGGAGCAGGCGGGCCTAGCGGAGAGGAATGAAATTTATGCATGACGTAGAAAAACGAATTCAACATAATGCTACAGACAGTGCTGTAATGCATGGTTTATATGAAACCGTTCATAATGATTGGTCCGGTGATATTAATGATTATGATATATCTCCATATACAGATTCCAGTGAGGCATTTCATGATGGTGATTATGACGAGATTAAAAAAAGGGCTAAGTTAGATGGTTACTTATATATAAAAGGAATATTGGATGTAAAAAGAAATATGTCTTTAAGGGATGATGTTTTGCGTGTATGTGCCGAACAAAATTTATTATTAAAAGATGATATTTTACGCGATGATGTAGATGTTAATTCTGGATCCGGGCCTACTGTATTTTGGGATAACTTCGTTAAATTACAATCTTTTAATGAATATTTACATAAAGAACCTCTTTTACTTAAATTATTTTCTCATATGTATGGCGAAGAATTTGTTTTACTACCCAGAGTACTTTTTAGATTTTTTAAAAATAATGGTGAATTTTCTAAATTACATCAGGATTTTTGGTATTCTGGAATTGCGCAAAATATGTGGACCGCGTGGGTTCCCATGGGCGATACTCCCATGGATAAGGGTGTTATAGTAATCGCGAAGGATAGTCATTTAAATTTGGGTTTTATTCCAAATGAAGATAGATTTTATGACCAATCCGAACAGATAACTTTTAAACTAAATAAAGATGATTATAAATGGTTAACCAATGATTTTGAAAGCGGTGATGTATTCCTTTTTCATAATCTGACTACCCACTTTAGTACAACCAATACAACGAATCATGTAAGACTTTCTGCTGATTTTAGATTTATACCATTATCTGATCCTTTAGCAGATTATTTTTTTATACCTCATATGACCGAGTATACGTGGGATGAAATATATGAAGATTGGGACAGTACAGATTATCAATGGTATTGGTCTCACTTAGAATCAAAGTTTGTATCGGCAGATAAAATAGACGACATAACAAACAATATTATGAGCCACACCACTCAATTTTAAAAAATATATGAAAACAAGTAAAATTCCTGGATTAGGAAGATTTGGCCTATTCATAGATGATCTATATTATAAAGATATTACCCCAGAATTATGGAGTGAAATCGCCACTTTATATTTGGACAATTTAGTAATTATAATACGCAATTGTGATTTTACTTTACCACAATTCGAAGAGCTAACCTTGAAATGGGGCGATGGCACTAGTACTTTTTTATTTAATATTACCAAAAAATATGGGTTCGCAGATGTTTTTCAGTTTGCTGAAAATATGTCGAAATTAAACTTAACTGATGAAGAGAAGCAATGGTTTAGAGCAGTAGATAAGATTAAGGCTACTGATATAGATAAGGAAAAAGCTGCAGCAGTTAGAGTAACATCTAGAAGAGATTCCAATGGTGATTTTATGGGAATGTTTCCCGATGGAGACCTGCTTTGGCATGCTAATGAATCCGGCAATTTTTTATTCGCGCCTAGCGTATCTTTTTATGGATATGCAGATGTCATAGGATCCTCTACCGGGTTTTTGACTACGGCCGATTGGTATGAAGAACAGACAGAATCTTTTAGAAGTGAGCTCGATGATATGATTCTCATTCATGATTTTACTAAAAATAGATTTACTCCCGATTTATCGGAAGATGAACAACAAGTAATAATTAAAAATAATATGTGCCCCGAAAGAAGTGAACTGCCCATGGTTATGCAGTCTCCCGGCGGAATAAAGGGTTTACATTATACTATTACCAGCACTGTTGCCGGAATTAAAGGCGCGACTGATTCTGAATTTAAAAAAATAACCGATAATATAAATAAAACATTATTAGTAGATAAATATATTTACGATCATTGGTATAAGTCCAGTGATTTAATTTTTCTTGATAATACTATTTCTCTACATAGGCGTCAAGGAGATTTATCTACTGGCAGATTAGGATATAGGATCCAACATAATTTAAGATATATTCAAAGAGTTGATAGTCTATATTTAAAAGAACCATGGAAATCACAATATATAAAAGAAATTAATGAGATGAACAATATTTTAGGATATACTGATGAAAGAATTCCAGCGTTCAATTCTTATTAATCAAAAGGGAATTAAATGATAAAAGATAACGGGTGGTATAGACACGAAGACGATACAGCATTTAGTCAAAAACTTTCTACAGGTTTTCCTATCACAGGAGCTACGGCATTTGATAAGCATGAAAAAATATTAAATGATTTGAATTTATCTAATAAAAGAATAGCATTAGATATTGGGGCATATTATGGGGCCTGGTCAACTGTATTGAGTAAAGATTTCAAAACAGTTCATGCGTTTGAACCTTCTACAACTAATTGCGAATGTTTTCAGAAAAATACCGAAAGCCTATCCAATATAGAATTATACAAAGTTATTACTACACATCGGACTAGTAAAACTGTTACTCTGTCGGATGGTCAGGAATATACTGTGGACATGTTTTTGAAAGATGGAGGACAGGTCAAACAGGGTGAGGTTGGTATCATGGAATTAACTGATGCAGCCGATTATAGTTCTTCTAGGTTTGTTAGACTCGATAAATCAGAAGAGATGTCTAAAAGAAGTCTTTCTGCTAGCGATGAACCGAATGATGCCAAAATTCCAATGAAAGAAATTGATGAATACAATTTTACCGATGTTGATTTAATTAATTTACATACTAATGGTAGCGAATACCTTGCTATTATGGGTGCCATTGATACTATACAAACACACAGGCCCGCTATAATATACCAAGTATACGAAGATCAAATGAGTTATTATGATCATGGATCAGATAATGTTAATTGGCGTGATGGTGTTCTAGGGTCGGGAGAGGTCTTCAATACAACTCCAACAACGATTGGTGAGTTTTTAACCAGCTTAGGATATTCTATCACAACAGTTGATTCTTTTGTAAAATGGGGCATGACGTATAGGATAGCTGTTCCCGATTAATATGATTAAAAACTTCACATGTGAATTTCCATATAGCATGTTAAACATGACCATGGAAGGGGATTATCAAACTTGTTCTTGGTCTAAAGTATATCCAAAATATCATAATTCATCGCCGAATAATTTCTTTAATAGTTCTTTATTAAAAAATATTCGATCAGATATGGCTAATGGCATATTTTCTTCTGATATACAAGACATGTGCCAATTTTGTATAAAATTAGAAAACTCTAATGAAACGTCTCCTAGAATTCCTTTTATTAAGCCACCTAAGGAAGAATTAACTCATATTAATTTAAATCAAATTGGTAATCAATGCAACCTACGATGCGCTGGTTGTGGTCCTGAAAGGTCTTCCAGATATGGACCATTAATAGATAATTGGAATTATAATATTGATGAATTTAAAGATATTAAAAAAATTGGGTTTATAGGAGGCGAAGCATTATTAATGAAAAGTGTAAAAGACGCACTATTTAATCTTGATGCAGAATTCCAACTTATAACCAATGCCACCGTTTTTCCCAAATGGTTATATAAATTAACTAAGAAGAAAATTAAATTTATAGTTTCGATAGATGGCGTCGGACAATTAGATGATTATATTCGCCAAGGTTCCAATTTTACTAAAAAACATTTAAATATAAAAAAATATGCGGAATACTTTGATATAGATTTCTACTGTACCATGCAAATGATGAATTATAAGTATTTAAATGATATTAAAAATTATGTGTCCGGTGAATTTGGGAAAACATTAACTACGGTTAATAGATTGATGATACCTAGTATTTTAGATGCTATAAATTTACCTATTCCATATAAGCTTCAAAATAGTGAAAGCCACCAGTTAACAAAATCTTTTAAACATGCTGAACCAGATTTAGGCAAATTTAAATCAGCCATGAGTTTTTTAAAAGTGCGCGATGTTCAATATAATAAATCATTATTAGATTTTTTACCGGAATTTGAAGATGAATATAAGCGAGCTCTACCTTCTGAATATCTCTTAGAGGATATGGGTAAAATAACTGACAATGTTCCACCCATTATAATGTATAATATATGATATTTGGAACAGTTGAAAAGTGGGGCGATGATGGTCACGCTTTAAAAGGTAAAGGTACTGGAATTGAAGATGCTATAAAAGTCGGCTTTGATACTTTTGATACTGCTCCTGTATATTTAAATGAGAAAGAAGTTGGTAATGATCTTGGGGGTATCTTTCAAGTCCAGTCCAAATTAGATTATTTTAAATGGGGATATGAAAATGTTATTGAGGAGTTTGAAAAATCTAGTGAACATTTAAGTATAACAACATATTTAATACATTGGCCTGTTTTACCATTAAAAGAATTAAAAGAAACATGGAGAGCATTTGAACATCTTAAAAATGAAGGCCAAGTTGAAAAAATAGGTGTCTGTAATTTTACAATTAAACATCTTCAAAAATTATTAGATATATGTGAAATACCACCTGATATAAATCAATTTGAATTGAATATATTTTGTCAGAATGATGAATTAATTAATGAATGTAAACGTCATAACATTGAAGTACAGTCTTATTCTTCCATTTGTAGAGGTAAACCTCCGTCTTTGCCGGGTGAGACATCAATCTCATCAGGCGTTATGCTTGATTGGTTATTATCTAAAGGTGTTAATCCAATTGTTAGAAGCACTAAAATTAATCGATTACAAGAGATGATAAAACTCGAAAGCGGATTAACAGAAAGGTCTTTAGATCATTATAAAGAATATGATAGACAATTTCGTCGATGTCCAGACCCAAATACCATGGGGGATTGGTCATGAGATGTAGTGCGCCATGGGTGGCAATAAGACAAGATGAAAATGGAAGTGTAGTTCCTTGTTCAACATATTTTAATAGATTTAAGAATGTAAAAATTGGTGAAACTCATAAAAATCTTCAAGAATTTTTTGATGGTAAAGAATACTATAATTTTCGTATGCGAATGGTTACCAATGAAGATATTCCTGGATGTATAGAATGTAAAGTTGATGCTAAAAACGGTAATCCTAGTCATAGAGATTATTGGAATGAAAAATATCCTCACGTTGTAACTCCTTCTATAAGAGAATTAGAATTATGTTTAAGTAATAAATGTAATTTTCAATGCATCATGTGTTGCAGCCATTTTAGTCAAAATTGGTATGAGGATGATATAGCATTAAATAATATTGGAGTAGATAAAGTTGGACAAATATCTCCTCAAAAACATTTAACTTCTCCATATGATTTGTTCAATGTAAATCTAGAAAATTTAACATTATTAAGAATCCTTGGAGGAGAGCCACTAATAGAAGATAATTTTTTAAAAGTTTTTAAAGTTTTAGAAGATCAAAAAATTATTCAAAATGTTGAATTGTTTATTAACACAAATAATTCTGTTTTTCCAAATAAAAAATGGCAATATTATTTGCCCAAATTTAAAAAGATTTCTTTAGTATTAAGTATAGATTCTATTGGTAAATTAGGTGAATGGAATAGACGTGGTTTAAATATAAAAGATTTTAAAATTAATTCTGCAAAATGGATGAATTATACAACAAACATTTCTTATAATTCTGTAATTCATAATTTTTCTATTCTAGGTTTAAATGATTTAATCAATTGGATAGACCTTCCAATTCATTACGGTATGGAAGGCGAAAACCACGCATTAGATTTAATATTAAAACCTCATTATTTAAGTATTTTACATTTACCAGATATTACAAAAGAATTAATATCAAATAAATTAGATAAAAAATTAGACAAGGTTTCTGAATTCATGTTTAGTGAAAAAAATAATCCAGAATATACAAATCAATATATAAAATTTTATAAGTATTTTCAAAAATGGGGAATGCCGAAAGAATGTCAAACCATTTACGATAGTGTATGCGAAACATATTAGCAGTAGCAATGCCGGAGGAATATGATAATCCGGATATTTTATTAGGAATCGGCGAAAAAAAATGTAAAGAAAGTTTAAGAAATTATTTACAATCTTTATCGTTGACTCAACAGTTATTAACACGAATAGTAAATTATGGTTCTTGTGGAACATATGTTTCAGGTCTAAGAGGCTTACATCAAATTACTACATTTAAACATGGAAATAAAATTTTAGGTAACAATATAGGATTGACTCTCTTATCTCAAGGTAAGTATGTTACAAAAAAAGTTGTTTCTCAAAATGTTTCAAATCCAGATTTAGTAGATTGTGAAGCCTTTTTCTTAAAAGAAATATGTGATGAATTTCTCGTAGGTTTTGAATGTTACAAATATATTACCGATGAAGTAGGTAATAATAATATAAAAGATTTATTTAATAATTTAGAAATAGGTAAAAAACTTTTTAAAGAATTTTATGATAGATAAAATATTAGATAAGGGATATTGTAAAATAGATTATCAAATTGATATCCCTATTAAAGAATTTGATAATGTAGAATGGAATAACTTTCACGATAATTATTGGAAAATGGAAATGTATGATTGGACTCCATTTCTAGAAATGAAGGCTGAAAAATGGTGTAGTGAAATGTATAATTTAAATATGGATATTTTAGATGATCCTTTATATGAAAATACAAAAAATTTTAAAGCTTCGATATTAAAATATAATAAAGGTTATATTAGAGAGCATACAGATAGAGGAATGTTATCTTTTCTTTATAACATTTATCCTGGAATGTATCTTAAAATAAATGAACAATGGGAAGAGTTGGATTATGGATTGTTTATTTGGCTCGGCGATATGGGAGCAAAACAATTTAATAAACCGGCAATGGAACATAAAGTTGAATGTAAGAATAATCGTTGGTCTCTTAACTATTTTTCGGCACCAAGTAATATTGATTATCCATGGATTATTCCGGAGAATAATGAATAGATATATTATACAAACATTAATAACGTGTTCTGATAAAGCATTTAAAAATAAATATGAATTTAAAAAATGGTTTGAAATATCGTTGGTGCCCCAAAACAAGGATCCTTTACGAATATATAATTTTAAACTTATGGAGCAATATGGTCATGAACACTTTTTCTTAACCTTTACTCCGCCTAATATCGGTATATTAACACACATATATCAAACACAAGAAGAATATTATAATAGTATAAAATTAAGAAATGATCAAAAAAGATTAATGCATAAATATAATATAAGTTATACCGTTTCAGATGTTATGGAACAGATTATTGATTAATAAAAATTTAATAAGGAAATAATTATGGCACATGGTTCATTTAATAAGATGCTGCGAGAAACGATTCATGAATCTCAAAAGTGTCAGAGGAATTGGGATTTAAGTAAAGACATTCCTCAAGAAGATAAAGATTTAATTGTTGAGGCCGCAACTAATTCTCCTTCAAAACAAAATCTTAACTATTTTAATCTTCACGTTATTGAAGATCGAGATATGATTGAAAAAATTCATTCACACACAGAAGGCTTTGGACCAATCTATAAAACTTATGATGCGAACAAATCTCCTCATGAAAGATCTAAAGACGGTCGAGCTCACTTTGAAGAAGGTGATGGAGAGGGCGATTGGTATACTAATCCTCAAGTTTTAGGACAAATGCTATTGGCATTTACTAAAAATGAACCTACTCAAGTAAGAGAAGAGGATGATGATTATGAAGAAGATCGTGCAATGGCGATTGGTATTTCAGCCGGCTACGTAAATGTTATAGCAACGCAGATGGGTTATTCCACTGGTTGTTGTAAGTGTATGGATTCTCAAGCTGTTAAAGATATTTTAGGAGAGAGCCCTGTATTGTTAATGGGTGTTGGTGTTGCTGATACAAAAAGAGATAGACGAGAACATCACAGCGATCCTACTTTTACATTTCCATCATTAAAGCGCAATAAGCAAATCAGTGTTAATTATGTTTAGAAAATGCCTCTTTGTGATTTACCATTTAAATCTGTTTTTTTTATAAATCGAAAAAAAGATTTTCCTCTTTTTATGCCCTGTGAGGCTATAACTAAAAATAATGAAAGCCATTGCCCTATTCAAAAAATACCAAACCCCCTTGAATGGCAATCCAATGATTCGGAATTAAATCCGGAACAAATAATTAATTCTTCAAATTATCGAACCCTGCAGGATAACCACCTAAAGGGCGTAAAAGATAAAAGGTGTAAATTTTGTTGGGACCGAGAAAAAACAGGACCACATAGTCCCAGATTAAATCCTGACAAAATTGATAAAGACACTCTCGGATTAATGGTACATTTTTTATTAGATAATAAATGTAATATGGCATGCCGAATGTGTTCCCCGATGGCTTCAAGCTTACTTCAAAAAGATTTTAATTATTTCAAACGTCATGAAAGCATTGATGATATCACTTCGGTAACTGATGGATTTTTTTCTTCTAGTGATATATTAAGCTCAGTAGAATTGCCCCAATGGGAGTGGGTGATCAATAATATACACAAAATTGGTGCATTAAAAGTAACTGGAGGGGAACCTCTTTTTAATAAACAATTTATTAATGCCATGATACCGCTAAAAAAAGATGGGTTAAATTTAAATGTAACAACGAATGGGTCTTTATTTACTAATAAAATTTGTGATATTCTTAACGAGTTCAAGGGATTATATTTTACAATATCGATTGATTCAATAGGAAAAAATTTTGAATATGTGAGATATCCATATACTTTTAAAAAAGTAGAAAAATCAATTGCTAATTTTATTAAAAAATGTTATAATATAAGAGAAATTAAATATAATTGTGTAGTAAGTTCATTAAATATATTTTATATAGATGAATTGATAAACTGGAATAATGATTCATTTAATATTTATTTTACTGAAGTATATCCCAATCTCAGAGGTATAGGTATAAAAAGATTACCTATATTTTTATTAAAAAAATTATATAATAAAATTCTTAATGTAGAGTTTAGTGATCATATGTTATTAAATATGATTCAAGATGCTATTGATAATAATCAAGAAGATAAACAAAAAATGATTAAAGAAATAAAATTGTTTGATTCATCTCGTAATCAGAATTTCCGAGATTATCTTCACCCCAACTTAATATCCTGGTTAGACAGTTAATATGAAAATAGATAATGATCCGCCAACTCCATCTTCAACATTTTGTGCCTTACCATGGATGCATATTTCGACTCGACCATCGGGTCATATGAGAGTATGCTGTACTGCAAATGCTTCGGCGGTACAAGATAAAGATTCTACTAATAAAACTGTTTCGGAAGCCGGAGTACTTAAAAGAGATGACGGCAAACCAGCAAATTTATCCACAACTAGATTATTAGATGCCTGGAATAATGAATATATGAAAGGTGTCAGAAGAATGATGTTGCGGGGTGAAAAACCATCATCTTGTTTAAAATGTTTTAAGGAAGAAGATGCCGGACACAGAAGTAAAAGACAATGGGAAACAGCCAAATGGATTAATGAGCTCGGACTCGATGATATCGTTGGAGAAACTGAAACTGACGGCACTATACCACCTAAAATAAGGTACATTGATCTTCGCCTTGGTAGTAAGTGCAATCTCGCATGTGTTATGTGCAGTCCGCATGATAGTAGCAAATGGGTAAAAGAATATAAAGAAATTTGGCCTACTCTAGAAAATAAAAGACTCAAGTCTAGTATGGAGTGGGAAAAAGAATCTGGTAAATTAGCATGGTCAGGTGGAAGTTATGCATGGCATAAAAAAAATCCAGAGTTTTGGAAAGACTTTTACGAACAAGTTCCTACATTAAGACAGTTATATTGGGCTGGTGGTGAATCACTTATAATGGATGAACATTATGAAGTTCTTGAAAAAATTATTGAAATGGGTTATGCTAAAAATATTGAGTTGAGATATAATTCAAATGGCATAGAATGGCAATCTAATTTATTTGATCTTTGGAAAGAATTTAAAAATGTTATTATGCATTTTAGTATAGATGCATACGGAGAACAAAATTATTTTATTCGATATCCTGCAAAGTGGAAAAGAGTTGTAAATCAATTACACAAAATGGATGATTACCCTTATGATAATTTAAGACTTACAACAGCAACATGTATTACAGCACTAAATATTTTTTATTTACCCGAATTTATAACTTGGAAATTAGAAGAAGATTGGAAGATATTAAATAAATTTCCTGCCGGTGCTGGCATGATAGATTTGCATCTTGCATATTGGCCACCACAATTGAACTGTAAAGTACTTCCGGATTGGTTTAAAAAAGAAACAACTTTAAAGTATCAAGATTTTGGAAAATGGTTAAAAAGTAATTGGCGAAAATGTAATGGCGTAGAAAGCTTAACATGGAATGAATGGAAAGAACTTCCATATGGAATTAAAAGATTAGAAGGTCTAGTTTCTTTTATGAATACAGAAGATTGGTCGGAAAGATTACCAGAAACAGTTGAATGGTGTTATAAAGTATCAGAAAAAAGAGATTTAGATTTTAATAAAATTTTTCCAGACTTAGAATGGTTAGAATGGTATAATAAATTATGAAATTAACATATTTAAATAAAACAGTTGAAATTAATATTCCATCAACCACAAAACGATTAAAGCAACAAGTTTTAGAAGATTTTTTTGATTCATATAAAAATGCAGATAAAGAACCATATGAAAATGAAGAATTTTTATTTAAATTGGGTTCGTTTGAAGGTTCTTCAGACATAGAAGAAATTCCTGTTAATGTTATAGGACAATGGATGTCTGGTGGGGCAGATAGTTCTTTATTGGCTTATCTATTATGTAAAAAAATACGAGATGAAGAATTAGATATTAAATTTCAACCTATATCTGTTCGTAGAGGTCGGCCTAATAATCCTATATATGCCGGCAATGTAATAGATTTTATAGAGGAAGATTTGGGAGTTGATTTCATTTTACCCCACGAAGTTTATTATCCACCATTGGATGATGAATATATGAGAGAAATAAAAATATTTTGGGAGCGGGATGATTATAATTTTCGTCATCGCAAATTTGAAATATTATATTCAGGAATCACTTCAAATCCACCAGCGGATGATTCAACAATATCTAAGAACAAAGAACGTGTTAGGGATGACAATGGAGTTGATAAAATTGTTGAACAACGAAATGGATATAGACACTATATAAATCCATTTATAAATGTTAATAAAAAATGGGAAGCAGAAGCATATAAAGATAAAGAATTATTAGATTCTTTATTTCCGTTAACATATAGTTGTGAAGGGAATGCAGAAGACACTAAACATCATACTCGACATTGTAAAAAGTGTTGGTGGTGTCAGGAACGATATTGGGCATTTGGTAGATATGTATAGTATAGAAGATAAATCAAATCGTTATCAGATAATATGGGATCTCGGTAGAAGATGTTCATATGCATGTACTTATTGCCCTCCTCATAGAAATAATAAGACATCTGCTTTTGTAAATTATGAAACTTTATGCAAGTCTATGGATGGCGTTGCGGAATATGCATTACTTTATGATTCATTTAGAAAAAAACCTGCTAAGAAAAAATTAAGTTTTACGGGAGGGGAGCCTACTGTTCATCCCGATTTTTTTAAATTTCTAAAATACGTAAAAAGTGAATATCCAGATTTCAGTAGAGGATTAACAACTAATGGATGGTTTAATGATAGGGTCACAGATAAAGTTATATCATTGACTACAGGCGGCACTCTGTCTTATCATTGCGAGTCAACGAAGAAGCAAAAGGAACAAGTAATATCAAATGCAATAGCTTTAAAAGAAAAGTATAAAGTTAATGTAATGTTCCATAAAGATTATTTTAAAGAATGTGTAGATGTATGTGAAAAGTTAGAAAAAAATGCTGTAGATTTTATTCCCAGAATCATAGGAGATGATAACCCAAATGACAAAAGATCTATTAAGCTGGGCTATACGCATATATATGATAGAGAACAAATGAAATGGTTTCGAAATTATTGGAAACAGAAAGGTCAATCTGTCACAGAAAAAGGAAACAGTCAAACCGGGCTTGGTCGACCCTGCTGCGGGGGTAGATGCTTCAAAGCTGATGGCGTGGATACTTATTTTCTTCCTAGCACTAATTTTGTGGGCTGGAATTGTATGGTCAATTGGTATTTTCTTTTTATAAATTCCGAAGCTGATAGAGTTTGGACTCATCAAACATGCGGGGTTAATTTAAATGGAGAAGTTGCGCCATTAGGTAAGATTTCAGAATTTGATAAAATTATTGATAGTTTAGAACATGAATTATATGTACATAATAAAGTACCGATGATTACATGCCCTAAGACATTTTGCGGATGTGGAATGTGTGTAACAAAAACCAGTCAAAATATTGAACCTATGTTCACAAAACATGTGGTTAAAGATCTTACATATGATATTGTTTCTCAAAAAGAAAGTAATTGGGATATTGATATAACAACAAAAAAAGTTTTTCAAGAACTCGATGCAATTTGATATAAACATTATAGAAATAGAATTATCTTCTCTTTGTAATGCAAAATGTTCCGGATGTATGAGAACCATTCTTGATAATCGAGGAAAATATTATTATAAAGGAAATCTTCTTTTAGATGATATAATAGATTGGTTTGAACCTCTTGATATATCTAATACTAAAATAAAGATGTGCGGTGTTCTGGGTGATCCGATGATTAATCCAGAACTATATGAAATAATATTTTATTTTTTGTATGAAAAAAATGTTCGCGATCTTGAAATGTCCACAAATGGGGGAACTCGCCCCGCTCAATTTTGGAAAGATTTAGGCTTACTATCTAAACAATCTAATAAAAGATTTTATATTCATTGGGCGGTTGATGGAGTTACAAGAAATGACTACAGGGAAAATGTTATCTTGGATAGAGTTTGGGATAATATACGTGCTTACCATTCTACTGGCGGCCATAGCATTTGGCAGTATATCATTTTTGATTATAATGAAGACGAAGTTGAAATGGCTAGGCAAAAAGCAAAAGATAATGGAATGAAATTTGCCACTAGAGTGAGTTGGAGAAATACTTCTGAAAAAGTTAAAGTAACTTCTAAAGCCGCTAATGAAATAGATTCCGATTCATATGAAGTGGTTGAAGCTAGGGCTCGGGCAAAGCAATATAAAGAAGCTAAGATTATGTGCAGGCATAAAATAAAGGGTGAACTTTATATTGGAGCTAATAAAAGATTATGGCCATGTTGTCATTTATATGATGAATCTATCTCTCATAAAAATAATGATATAGAACATTTATATGAAAATATTGGACATGATTTTAATGACTTGACTAAACGAACAATTAATGATATAATAGATAGCGATTGGTATAAAAATGAATTAGAAGCAAGTTGGGATAAAATACATCCATTACATTTGCCTAGATGTTATTTAACTTGTGGTGATGATGGAAAACGTGCAGTTATAAAAAATGTGGAATAATAAAACAATTGAATGGATTGATGTAGAATTAACTAGCTTTTGTAATATAGCATGTCCCGGTTGTCTTAGGCAAGAAAAGAAAGAGCAAGTTGAATCTATTTTAAATAAAAATATTATTGATTTTGAAGATCTTAAAAGATGGATCACCTCTAAAGAATTTCCTAATCTTAAATTATTAAATTTTTGTGGTTCCGTAGATGAGCCCACCCTTCATCCGGATATATTAGATATTGTAAGACATTTTAAATCTTTCACGGATATTAATATTGCTACTAATGGTTCTACTAAAACAAAAGAATTTTGGAAAGAGTTAGGGAAATCAAGAATATCAGTATTTTTCGGAATAGATGGAACAGATCAAGAATCATTAGAAAAATATCGAGTAGGTTCTAATTTTAAAAAACTTCGAGAAAATTGGAGGACATTTATAAAAGCGGGTGGAAAAGCAACTTGGCAATTTATAGTGTTCGAATATAATCAACATTTACTTGAACAAGCAGAACAGATGTCTAAAGATGAAGGATTTAAAAATTTTAGAACGATTTGGTCACATAGAGAAGGAAGCGGAGAAGTAAAAAAAGAAGTAGAAGAGGAAAAAGAAATTCAATGTAAATATGGTAATCAAAAAAGATTATTCATAAATCATACCGGCGCAGTGTTACCTTGTTGTTATTTAAATTCCGAAGCTTTAGAAATAGCCGCTACTAAAAAAGGGAAAACAAAATTTGGAAAAATATGGTCTGATTCCGGAGGAGTTTTTGCAAATAATTTAAAATATAATACCATATCTGAAGTTATAGATGGTGAAATGTTTGATCTTATACAAAAATCTTGGTCGTGGCCCTCTCCAGTAGAAAAATGTTGGAACACTTGTAAGGTTAAAAAAAGAGATATTTTTATAGATAAGGAGATATGATATGAAACAATGTTTTTATGCAATAGGTGGAATTAATTATAAAAACGGAACTGTTTCTTGTTGTCCAAGGCAGTCCGATCAATTAGTTTTCCAAAAAGATACTTTTTTACCTTCGGAAATTTATAATCATGAAAATTTTAAAGAGTTGAGAAGAAAACTTCATAATGATGAATGGCCTAAAGGATGCGATACTTGCGAATCAATGGAAGCGGTTGGTGTCCCTTCTATGAGACAGGATTTTACTTTAGAAAAGAATGGCAGTTTTTATAAGGATCAGGGAAAACCTCCCAAAGACGCTAACATATATACTGTTCAATTTTATGAAAAATTTCATAAAGAACATTGTCCGGATGAACATCTTTTAATAAAATGTTATGATCCAAAAACTCATTATGTGAGAAATGAAGGGTTAAGGCATATAGAACTTAGATTTAGTAATGCTTGCAATTTCGCTTGTATACATTGTTCTAAAGTATTTTCTTCCGGGTGGTCAAAGAAGCTTCAAAATTTTATACCAGATGAAGAAACACACCTATACGATTTAAAACAACTATTAGGAACCGAGCATAGGCATGATGATAATGATGATTATGAAATGTCTCTGACTGTCCAGCAAGCTTTGCAAATAGTCGATGATTTGAATGAAAATTTTCCTTATCTGGAACATATTAATTTTGCAGGTGGAGAACTTTTATATCAAAAACAATTTCTTCCAGTATTAAAAAAGTTAGCTGATCACCCTAATGCTTCTAATATACATCTTAGTTTCCATTCTAATTTTAATTCTGATTTTGATGTTGTTAAATTATCTGAATTATTATTACCATTTAATACCTCTACCATTACAATATCGGTTGATGCCGGCAGGACATTTTATTCTTATTTTAGGAATGGTGGAACATGGGATCAATTAGAAAAAAATATTAAAAAATTTAGAGAATATAATGATTATACCTGGTTGGATATTACATGTACAACATCAATATATCAAATGCTGGACATTTATGATGTATTTGAATCTTTTATAAGTTTGCAAGCATCTGTGAATATATCCATAGTGCAGTCCCCAAAATATTTAGACCCTTCATTGATATTATTAGATTTTGAAAAAGAAACAATGAAAGATATAGAAAAAACAGAGGAACTAATTAAATCATATTTTGATAAACCTATAGACAGAGTTTCCGAAAAAACTGGACACATGTATTGGGTAAAGCATGAACAGACTCTGGAAAAACTACATCGCATAGTTAAATATATTAAAAGCTTTAAACCCCGATACCATGAATATAATAGATTTTTAATTTATAGAAAAAAATCCGATATGATATGGAATCAAAATTTCAATGACTATTTTCAAAATTATCAAATAGATGAACATAATGAATTGGTCCGCGTAAAATGAAACATTTTTGCATGGCGCCCTTTACTCATATACAATTGAATCCGTCTGGAGAAATAAATCCATGTTGCATTTTTGATAAAAGAATTTATCCAAAATATGATAGTCTATTTCAGGCATTTAATGGTCCTGAAAATATAGACCTTAGATCAAAAATGCTTAAAGATGAATGGATTGAGGGTTGCGAAAAATGTTATAGAGATGACGAAATAGGCAAACCTAGTTATCGCAAAAATTTCAATAGCAAATATGATAAAAAATATATTCAAAATCCAAAAATAAAGGAATTAGAATTTTCCGCTTCCAATTTATGTAATTTTAAATGCATGGGTTGTAATTCCAAATTCAGTTCGGCAATTGGTGGAAAATTACATAAAAATTCATTACCAGATTTAGATTTAAGTGAGTTAGAAGATTTAAAAATTCTTGGTGGTGAGCCATTTATGGATCCACTGTATTTAGAATTGTTTAATACTCTTAAAATTGAAAATATTAATTTAATGATTGTTACAAATAATTCTATTTTCCCAAATGAAAAATGGAGAGAATATCTTACCAGATTCAAGAGTTTGAATTATAATGTTAGTATTGACGGAATTGGTGATGTAGCGGAATTCGTTAGATATGGAACTAAATGGTCTCGATTTGAAAGAAATTTTGATAAACAATTAAAGCATTTTTTCGTAATACCTCATTACGTCTTTCATACCCTTAATAGCACAGACTTAACTGATACGATTAAGTGGATAGAATCAAAAGGGATAACCAATAATACTATATCATATGATTTTTTAGACGCACCAGAATGGTTAAACGCATCTTATTTACCTTCTAGCGTAAAAGATATTATAATAAATAATAATAATAATTTTTTACAGAAAGAAATAATAAATTTCTTAAAGACAAATGTATTCGATAAAAATTATTGCATTAAATTAATTAACTGGATGAATAAAAGGGATTATCTTCCAAATAAATGTGAAGAAATATATTACGAGGTCTCTAAATGCTTAAAGTTTTAACCGACCATGGTTTAAAATCTTGTGATGATCAAACTATTAAAAATAGAACTAATTTTAAAGGATGGCATTGTAAACAAACGAATTATATTATTGATGCTGGATGGTGGGAGGTAGGCACTGCGGTATGTAGGACACCTTATCCAGTTTCAATAGATGAATATACAGAACCTAAAACAATAGTATGTCCTAATGAAAATTGTTTTTGTGGTACTGATATAGCGATGCCAAAAGGTCGGACCGAAGATCATTTATTAATGATAGACAATATGAGACTAAAAGGAAAGTTGGAACCCCATGATAAAATTTACGCTGTTACGAGCGATGTTGGTGTTGCCGTTGATTATTATACTGATCGCAAGTGTAATTTTAGCTGCTCTTATTGTGACCCTCGTAGCCACAATTATACAGGCACCTGGACTTCCTTGGAGAGAATGCAAGAAGCCTGGACCAAAGTTAATCCCTTAAATGTTAAAAAAATAACTATTTCAGGAGGAGAACCAACTCTTATTCCTCATTATATAGATTTTGTAAAATGGTTAAAAGAAAAAGTACCCGAAGCGACAATTTGGACTTTAACTAACGGCACCAAGCAAGTATCCTATTTAAAAGAATTAAATAAACTTTCATTAATAAATTTTTCAATACATCCAGAATTTATTAATGATAGGTATATTAATAAATTAGAACGATTTTGTGAAGAAGTAAATTTACCTTGTAAAATTAAAATTATGTATTTGCCAAAGTATGAAGAATTAATAACAAAGGTGTATGCAAGATTTAAAGGAAAATTTGAAAATGTTCACACATTGACAGCCCCTTTATGGGATATGGATAATGAAATGAATTTAATGAATTATACACCTAAACAATTTGATTTTGTTCATGCGACGCAATGAAGAAGATTTTACAAAAATACCATGGAAGGATATTGAAGCTCTCGGTACTAAAACAATGTTGTATCGAGATACGTTTACAATATCTTGGTTGTTAGGTAGATTTTGTAATTACAAATGTTCCTATTGTTGGCCGTATGCTAGATCAGATAAAAAAGATCATAGACCAACTGAACTTTGTATTAAGACAATTGATAGCATAAAAAAACAAGCAAGAAAACAAGGATTTAATTCTTTCAATTGGTCTTTATCCGGAGGAGAGCCGACCTTTCATCCCGGCTATTTGGATATACTACAACACCTTGCAGATGATGAAGATAATTGTAATCGTCAGCGCATACATATGACTTCAAATTGTTCTCGTAAAATAAAATGGTTTGAAACATATATTAAATACGCGAATAAATTTGATAAGGCTTCTATTACTGCTTCCGCACATTTTGAAGCTTTAAATACACAAGATAAGATAGCAGATTTTGCTGATAAGTTAGTTTTCCTTCAAGATAATGGAATTAGAATAACAATTAATATGGTGATGATTCCAGAAAGATTTTGGGAACTAACAGAACATGTTTTATATTTTAAAGATCGTGGTATACACACAACACTAAAACCACAATCAAATCCGACAGCTACAAAAGTTGTAGATGGATATACTCAAGGACAGTTAGATATTTTACATAATGATTCCAGACCAACAGAACGTGAAATAGATTTAGTAGATTCAAAAGGAAATATATATGAAGTGGATCAAGCTGAAAGATTTAATGCGTTTAATTTTAATGAATTCAAAGGCTGGGTCTGTTCGTCGGGGTATCGTAGTATTATTATACGCGAGCCTTGTGGGAGCATTAAGCGGTCATATTCTTGCTCAGATGTACCTCTAGGAAATATTGAAACCGGATTTAAATTATTTGATAAGCTCATGCCTTGTATAACTGATAATTGTGTAAGTTCTGCAGATAGTAAAATTCCAAAAAGAAAACCTGAAAATAAATTTCCTCTATGGAAAAATTAAAAAATTTCTGCGCTCTCCCTTTTACACAATTTACTGTTTCTTCATTCAATGAATATCAATTATGCTGTGATAATCTAGGTGAATCTAAAATGTTCAGTGATAAGTATTCTGTTTTAGAATATTTTAATTCTGATTATATCAACGATAAAAGAAAAGCTTTTTTAGAAAATAAAAGATTAGATATTTGTCAATCCTGTTGGAAACGAGAAGATCTCGGATTGAATTCCAGAAGAAAAGAAAGTTTAAAGAATGATTATGCGGGACAAGTAGAAAAATTTAAACAAGGCAAAAAATTAATTCCCAATAACCCAACCTTTAAAATTAAATTTGGAAATTTATGTAATCTCAAATGTTTGATGTGCGGTCCACAATCTTCGTCCGCCTGGTCGCAACATAAGGAGAAATATAATGAAGGAGAATGGCCAATATATGAAAATACTTTTAATAAAAAAACTTATGAAGATTTAAAAGAGATTTTACCTTCTGTAACAAGAATAATTATTTCGGGTGGCGAACCGTTAATGACTGATGGATATTATGATTTTTTAGAGTGGCTTATCGGTCATGGATTTTCAAAAAAAATAAAAATATCTACTCTTACTAACGCCACAAAAATTCCCGGACATTTGTTTCAATATAAAAAAGCATTTAAAAAATTATATTTTAATATTTCTATAGATGGGATTGATAAAAAAGAAGAATATATTAGAACCGGAACTGTTTGGAAAAAAAAGATCGAGAATATTAAAAAATTACAATCAACATATCCTATAGGATTTGAAGTTACGGTTCAAACATTAAATGTTGGTTACTTAGATGAGATACAAATTTATTTAAAAGAGAATTTTAATATATTATCACCATTATCAAATTTATTAGTTGTTCCCGGTTATTTTACAATAGATTGTTTGCCAAACGGAGTGAAAAAATTATATCAAGGCAAAAATCAAAGATATATTTCTGATGATATAAAAAATTTATTAAAATTAAATATTCCGGTTGATAATAATATTTTTATAGAAGGAATGAATTTTCTTAAATTATGTGATAAAAGAAATAAAACTAATTTACTTAATGAGTGGCCAGAGTTTGAAAGTTTTTATTAAATGTATATTTCGGATCAAATAAAACATATTCATTTAGAACCAACACAAAGATGTCAAGCACAATGCCCGATGTGTGACAGGACAAATAATCGACATATGAAAAATGCTGAATTATCTTTGAATAATTTCATGAGCATGGTTGATATAGATTTTGTTCATCAATTAAATTCTTTATTGATGTGTGGTAATCATGGAGATCCACTTGTGTCTAATGATACGCTTTCCATTTTTAGATATCTTAGAGTTAATAATCCTAAAATGTATCTTCATATGACTACAAATGCTGGAGCTAGAGATGATGATTGGTGGAAAGAATTAGTTTTAATATTAGGATCTAGAGGAAAGGTTACTTTTAGTGTAGATGGCTTAGAAGATACAAATCATTTATATCGAGTTAATGTAAATTGGAAAAAGGTAGAACATGCCATGGATGTATTTACTCAAGCCGGCGGTAAGGGTATTTGGGTATATTTAATTTTTGAACATAATGAACATCAAGTCGAAGAAGCGGAAAGAATGGCTAAATTATTCGGACTCGAATTTGTAAGAAAAAAAACTGGTAGGTGGGTACAAAGCTATAAAGGTAAGAAAGTTGATAAAAAGATAACCACTAAGGGGAATGAGATTAAGCCACCAACTAATCCAGAAAATCAGAATAAGAGCGTTAACAGCTATGATAAATTGATTAAGAGTCATGGTTCCTTTCAAAAGTATTTAGATCAAACAAAAATCACATGTAAGTCATTAGATAATAATGAAATATATATAAGTGCTGAAGGTTTAGTAACTCCCTGTTGTTGGACAGCAGGTAGATTTTATAAAGCTTATCAAGAAATAGGTGAAAATCAGATATGGTCATATTTCGATGATTTAAAAGATATTAATGCACTTCATACACCTCTTCGAAATATTATTGAAGGTGGATTCTTTAAAAAATTACAAAAAAGTTGGAATATATCTTCTTGTGCAGATGGTAAATCTACAGTATGTGCTGAGAAGTGTGGATCAGGTTTTGATGCTTTTAGAGATCAATGGAAATGACAAATTTTTATTGTTTGAAATGGGGAACCAAGTATAATAGATTATATGTTAATAGGCTTTTCAAGAGTCTTAAAAAACATTATAATAATCCTTTTAATTTTACATGTCTTACAGATAATTCAACTGGTATAGATCCAGATATAAAAATAGAAAGTATACCAGATGATTTTTCCGAATTTCCAAGGACACAAATATTTACATCCGAAAAGATGTGTTATTTCGATAGATATAAACATGTCTCCGGATCTAAGGCTTGGTTTGATTTAGATATCTTAATTCAAAATAATATAACCGATCTAGTAGACAGAAAAAAGAATAAGGTAACTTATATTTGGAATTATTGGAGAAACAATGAAGCAGCAAAAATTAATTATGGATATATGACGACTCCGATTAATTCTTCTTTTGTTTCCTGGCAGGACGATGTTGGATTTGATATGTATGAGAGGCTAGTTAGAAATAAGGAAAAGGCTTTCTTTACATATCCCTCATATGACAAATATTTGTTTTATCAGGAACATAGAAAAAATAATTTAGATTTTTGGTTACCAGGAAATGTATATAATTATAATATAGGTTGTAAATATTCAGATGATTTAAATCCAACAGAATATAGATCTGATTATAAGATATGTCTTTTTAATACTTCTCATAAAAAATGGGCGAAACCTAATGAAACTCATGTAGAGTTGCATGAAGCAAAAGGTTGGGCTCTTGACATGTGGAGCAGTTATGATAGAATTTGAAAAGTTCGCTGCTTCTATTTCAAAATATGGAACGGAAAATGCATACGATACTTTGTGGTATAGTACACTGGAAAATAGACGACATAATTTAGGTTCAGCCAATAATCGATATAATATTGTTTTAAATGATAAGATTCATTCTTTAATTACTCAATTTTTTGATGAAGATGATTTGAATATCGTCTGTTCTTGGTATATGAATTATCATGTTGATAAAATAGAAAAATTAGGTTATAATATATCATATTATGATTCAGATCCTTATGTATGTGAAGATTGTGAACTCATAAGTGATAACATTTATTGCACAGATGTTATATTCGATGATATAAAATTTAAGGGGCCCATTATTCACAAATTTTGTGAAGATACATATCCTATCGGTAAAGTACATAAGGGAAAATTCATTTTAGCCGGGAATAATAGACAACGTTTATATTCATGCAATCCCGTGATGTCAACCCAACAATTAATAGAGCAGAATAATTTGAATGATGTTTTATTTGAAGAAGAATATGATTTTCAAAAAGTTAAATATTCAATAGTGGTAGGATGTTCATAAAAGATTTTAAAAAAGCGGAAATTGATTTAAAAATTCTCCAAAGAGATAGACGCGCAGCTAATATTGAATGGCAACGTTGTGAAGGTTTATGGGAAAAAACTTCAGGACAATGGGACAAGGAAGATGCAAGACGTGCAGCCGAAAAACGCCGGAATGCGATTGAATGGGAAAGAACTAAAGGTGAATGGGAAAGAACTTTGGGGCAATTTGAAAAAGATGAAGTAAATTATAATAATACTATGGAATGGTCTCCATATATGAAAGTTAAAAGATTCTTAGATGAATCTTATCCAGAATATGCTTCAAACCTTTTAGATTCTATTACTGATGGGCAATATGAATCTAAAAGATGGATGTGTCAAATTTTAAAACCTGAACTTTTCGGGAGCAAGGATTCTTTTAAAATTGAAATTGTTGGAGCATGGTTTGGATGGCCATTAATAGAAATGTTAGAAGATACTATTGTCCAGATTGAACAAATTGATTTATACGACCCAGATGAAGTATGTCAAGAAGTAGTTCAAAAATATAAGTATCATTTTGAACCGTCTTATAATATAAATCAATTTGGTGATTACTTTGAAAGAAATGATAAAAGAATCAGACACATGATAATTTGTACTTCATGTGAACATATGCCTGATATTGGCGAGATGAAAGAATATTATAAAGATACTCCCAAACCAATTTATGTTTTACAAAGTAATGATTATATAGATTTACCAGAACATGAAAATTGTGTTGAGAGTGCAAATGAATTAGCAGAGAAAAATGGAATCTCAGATATTATGTATAAAGGAGAAAAAGACTTTGGTTATTATAAGCGTTTTATGGTGGTAGGTAGATGGTAGAAAATTTTAGAAATTCACCATATTATACTGTTCAGAAATTTATAAAAAATAATCATTCTGAATATGAAAAAAGTTTTGATGATTCTATATCTGATGATCAATATGAATCTAAAAAATGGATGTGTGATATTTTAAATGATTTAAGAATAACTACTCCTGATAATATTAAAAAATATTCAAAAGATTCTTCTGAAAGTATTAGATTTCCTGATGGTAATCCGGATTGGGATTATCCTCTTCTAATAGAAATAATTGGATCTTGGTTTGGTTGGCCCCTGATAGAATTAATTGACAGGTTCACTAAAGGAAGAATAACTCAAATTGATTTATATGATCCAGACGAAGTTTGTCAAAAAGTAATGGCTCAATATAAAAATATTTTTAATCCAAAATATAAAGTAATTCAACATGATGATTATTTCGAAAGAAAAGAACTTAGAAGAAGACATTTAATTATCTGTACATCTTGTGAGCACATGCAAGATTTTACAAATCAATTTTCTTTTAAGGGAAATCCTTTTGTTTGTTTACAATCTAATGATTATATTGATTTAACGGATCATATAAATTGTGTAAAGGATGTTGAAGAATTAACTGAAAAAAATCAAATAAAAAATATATGGTATAAAGGAGAAAAAGATTTTGGTAATTATAAACGATTTATGGTTATAGGCCAATGGCGATGAATTTTATGCGAAGAGCTGTTGCCTGCATATGTGTAGGAGACAAATACACTATAAAAGATATACAACGTTTAGAAAAAATGGTATTTAAAAATACTACTTATAATATAAATTTTCGTGTATTTGATGAACCGATTCTTCCTAAATGGTGGACCAAAGTTTTATATCATTCACCAATAATAGAACAGTTTACAGAAGATGTTGTTTTAGCATTTGATTTAGATGTTGTAATAAAAGGTAATATAGATAGTTTATTTGATTGGGTAGAAAAACAAGATTATTTATGTGCGCCATGGGCTCGTTGGAGAGAACATATGGATGATTTCGAAGATCAAAGAAATAGGGATATATTATGTACTCCATATAATTCTTCAATATTAGGATGGAGACCAGATACGAGTTTAAAAATTTGGGAAAGATTTGAATTTGAAGATATAGAAAAATATGGTGGCTTTGATACTTATCTTTGGATGAAAAGATTAGACCCTATTCGTATACCAGATAATTTTTATTATTCAGCACATTTTTCTAATTACGAAGAATTGGATTATCCTATAGTTCTTTTTAATAAGGGCCAATCAACCGGAATATCTGAAAAAAGGGATATTTCTGTGAGAGTTCCATGGGTTAATAAATACAGATGATACTGTTGACATATCTAGATAACAGTTAAGACATCGGTGCGATTCCGATCAGCTCCACCAAAGAAAGTTATGGAAAAGAAATTAATGTGGCTATCAGTAATTATAATACTTGCATTGGGTTTAACTTATGCCACACTTTTTATTGGATATGACTTTCGTTGATGGGGCTGAAATAGATTTCGATTGATTGTGAAGGTAGATATAGAGGTATTCGGTAGAGGCACCACCGTAACGGTCCATCAAACTAATCGCAAACAATGACGATTATACTGCATACTCTTACGCACTCGCTGCGTAGACTATAGCCGAGTTGTGGCCGTCACTTGGGAACAGAAGCACGGTCAGCCACAAAATTTGAAGAAGGAAAATTATGGCCGAATATAAAAATGATAACCCCTGCGAGTTCATTTACCACATAACTGCAGTAGAGAAGGTTGTAGATGGAGATACTATTGATGCAGTTATTGATTTGGGGTTCGATGTTAGGTATTGTGGACGAATCCGTTTGTTGGGAATCGATACACCAGAATCAAGAACTCGTGATTTGGCAGAAAAGTTTTACGGAAAACTCTCCTCGGCCGCCCTTAAATCGTGGGTACATTGGGCAATTGTGTCGGACAGGGATGATATTGAAATCCAATGTCGATGTCCAGAGAAAGACAGTAGAGGTAAATTCGGAAGAATTCTTGGAGAACTCTGGATCAACTGCACTGCCACCGGCGATGAATGGAATGGTTGGACCAATGTAAACAAATGGATGTGTGAAAATGGTTATGCCGTTGGCTATTTTGGCGGAAGTAAAGAAGAAATTGAAGCAGAACATATGAAAAATAGAAAACTTCTCGAAGAACGAGACGGCGTTAAATATCTGGAGCACAGTTAATGAAATCTTTTAAAGCATTTTTAGAACGTTTGATGACTTCAAAACAAGCAGTCACACAGATGAATCACTATTGGAAAGACCTTGATCATATAGCTTCTGATGATCGAAAAAAGAAAAGTATGGAATCGCGATTTGGAATCAAGAATATTAAACTTGATACCCGCGGTAACATTATATCATTCGACGAACACTAAAAATAATAAAATCATACCCATCATAATACCCCCCACAATAAACAAATGTTAAAAAATTCTTGACATTGTGCCTATAATGTTATATAATATAATAATAAATTAAACAAAGGAGAAAATGGAAGTACGTAGAAAATGCGATCCAGAGTTGGGTCGAAAAGTGAATGAGCATTTACTTTCTTTAGGATTAGAAACACCCATGTCACGAGTTCGAGATGAATTTAATTCTGAAGAAGCTATTGAAAAGATTCAAAACAATGTTAAAAATATTATGTTTGAATTAGGTTTAGATCTTAAAGATGATTCTTTACGAGATACTCCAGAAAGAGTTGCTCAAATGTATGTTAATGAAATTTTTTGGGGTTTAGATTATGACAGATTTCCAAAATGTACACAAATTAAAAATTCAATGAATTATAGGGGTTCTTTTGTTCTTGAAAGAAATATAAATGTTCAATCATATTGTGAACATCATTTTATTGTTATTGATGGAGTAGCATCTGTGGCATATATTCCTAATGATTATGTTTTAGGACTTTCAAAATTAAATCGAATAGTTCAATTCTTTTCCAAAAGACCTCAAGTTCAAGAAAGATTAACAGAACAAGTGCGCGCAACAATTGCATTTGTTGCTAAAACAGAAGACGTAGCTGTTCAAATTGATGGACTACATTTTTGTGTTAAATCTCGAGGCATACAAGATCTTCGATCTTCAACAGCCACACTTTCAGCATCGGGACAATTCGAAGACGGTGAATGTCGTAGAGAGTTTTTAGCTGGGTGTAGATCTTTAATGAGTTAAACTTATATGAATGTAAAAATTTCTCACGAAATTCCTATCTCTATAATAGACGAACATCAAGATTTTATAAGTGATTATATGTTCGTTTTGTTGCATAAAATTTTAGAAGATAAAGAATATGCAAACCTAGCATTAGAATTTTCCGATCATGGGGAAATAATATATTTGGATAATAGTTGTTTTGAATTGGGGGAATCATTAGATAATGAATTGTTATATGAATGGTATCAACGAATAGAACCGGAATATGTTATATTGCCAGATGTTCTAGGAAATAAAGAAACAACTTTACAAAGAACTATGGAATTTGTAAATAGTTATCCAGATACTATTAGTCAAGGTATGCCTGTTGCTCAAGGTGCAACACAAGATGAGCTCATAGATTGTTATAAACAATTCAGAGATTTTGGTTTAGAGTTTGGGGGGCAGGTAAAACATTTTGATATTATCGGAATTCCTTTTGTATATTCTTGGGCAGATAAAGAACCGACAACACAAGCGAATGAAAGAATTAAATTGCTTAAAAGGATGGTTGAAGAAGAGATTATAGATCTAAATCTCAAGCATCATTTATTAGGAACTTGGCAGGCAAGAGAATTTTCTCATTATAGAGATTATAATTGGATTTATAGTGTGGATACATCTAATCCAGTTATGGCAGCATTAGATGGGGATATATATGGAAATATGGGTAGATTAAATAAACCAAAATCTTCTTTTGATTCTGTTTATAATTTACAACCTGAAGAAATAGATTTTAATTTATTATATAAAAATGTAGATAAATTTAGGGAAATAGTAACAGGAGAATGGCCGGAACGGAAATATCCTGATTGGATAGATAGGAATAAATATGGTTACCAATAAAATAGACCCCGAACATTATCAAAGTAATACTAACTTAGAAGCAATTGATGTTATAGAAGCGTTTGATTTAAATTTTCATCGTGGTAATATTGTTAAGTATATATTACGAGCTGGTAGGAAAACGGAAAAGGGTTATGAAAATAAAGAAAAACAACTTGAAGATTTAAATAAAGCTAAATGGTATCTATCGCGATTGATAGAAGTTGTAGAGAAAAGTTAATGTCAGATTTAGAAGAAGCGAGAAAAAAACTTCCATTTTATTTTGATAATGTTGCAGTAATTTTATCTGGAGGAATGGATAGTTCCATTGTTACAATGATGCTTGTTAATCAATATGGTCCAGAAAAAGTATTTGCATTAACTTTTAATTATGGACAAAAACAAGCTGAAGAATGTAATAAAGCTAAAGAATTATGTCAAGAATTAGGCGTAGCACATAAACAATTAGATATTGGTTATTTTGGAGAACTAGTTCAACCTATTAGTGCAAATATATCTGGTACTGATATTGATATGCCTGACATTAAAGAAGTGTTAGGAGATCCTCAACCCGTAACATATGTTCCATTTAGAAATATGATGTTATTAAGTAATGCCTGTGCTTTTGCAGAGGTAGTAAAAGCAGAATTTATTTTTTGTGGTTTACAAGTTCATGATGAGTATGGTTATTGGGATACTAGTCAAGCTTTTGTAGATGCTCTTAATAATGTGGCAGCTTTAAATAGAACATTTAAAACTAAAATCGTGGCTCCTTTTTCTCAATTAAGTAAAACAGAAGAACTTAAGATTTGTAAAGAATTAGGAAATTTTGATTTATTAAAACATACTTTAACTTGTTATGATCCCGATGTAGAAGGAAAAAGTTGCGGTACATGTCCTTCATGTAGTGAACGAATTAAAGCATTTATGAACATAGGAGAACCGGATCCTATACAATATCAAAAGGAGATAAACTGGAATGTGTAGTATTTCTGCGAGTAAAGATAAAAAGCTTTTACTTAAATTAGTTGACCTAAATAGATATCGAGGAGAAGAATCACATTCAGTTTCTCAGTTTTTATATACCGATGATGGTCTAGACCTTAAATCTCAAACAAAATCCTATGGTCCTTTAGATTTAGATTTATTAGATGGAAATTGGGATTATTGTGTAGTGCATCAACAAGCACCAACATCAAAAGAAGTTAATAATACTGATTTGGCAATAGGTAGATTTATTCACCCAGCTAAAAAAGATAAATCATTTTTGTGGCATAATGGTATTATTAAAGAAGGAAAATTTGAAGGTGATTGGGATACGGAATGGTTATTTGATCAAGTATTAAATGAAGATCTAAATGAAGTAGATGGAACTTTTGCTTGCATGTTATATCATGAAAATCAAATATATGTTTTTCGTAATGAAATTAGTCCTTTGTTTAAATCTGATTCTACTTTTTCATCAACTTTATTTCCTGGTGCATCTACTGTAACCCCCAATGTTTATTGGAAATTAGATTATAGTTCAGATATTCTTGAACAAGGATTTAATTTTAAAACAAAAGAAAATCCATATTATTTCGGAGAATAATGTTTGTACATCCTGTAAATGCCTCTACCGAGGTAACTAATATTGATAAAAAAATGATTCAACCTAATACTATTGATTTACGGGTCGATAAGATTTTTCGAATTGGTGCCGGGCCAATGCATATGGATGAAGATAAAAAAGAACCTAGAAAATCAATAGAACAAAAGGTTGATAAAAATGGTAATTATATTTTAGATCAAGGTGCTTGTTATGAAGTTCAGTCTAATCAACATGTAGATATAGCAGAAGGTGAAATAGCAATCCTTCTCGGTAGAAGTACTTTTAATAGAAACGGAGTTTTAATTATAAGTTCAATATATGATTCAGGATATAAAGATTATGCAGGTGCGACTTTATATAATATTGGTGGTGAAACTACATTAAAACCGAATACTCGGTTTGCTCATTTAGTTATAGCTAAGGCAGAAACACTTCACAAATATGATGGGGATTATGGCGAAAAAGATTGATATTGATAAGAAAAATTTGATTAAGATGTTATCACCTGAAACATTTAATATAGATGTCAAAAATCTAGCAGATAAAATGCCTTTAATGGATGCTATATTACATTATTGTGAACAAAATAAATTAGAGTATGAAACAGCAGCTTCTTTAATTTCAACAGATCTTAAAAGAGTGCTGAGGAAGGAAGCGGAAGATTTAAATTTTATTCAAACAACTTCAAAATTACCAATATGAGAGACAACAGATGTTCGAAAAACTCAAACATAGTTGGGATAATATTTGGTTACCTAAATTACAAGACGGTAAGACAAAAGTAGAATTAGAACGTGATAAGAGATATGAATCAAAGTGGGTTTGGTATCACACACTTCTCGTGATTGAATTAGCCATAGCCGATATACTCTTACTTTATATTGCAATTATATTATGAATGAATTTGAATGTTATAGTACTTACACGGCTTTAAAATTACATTTTACATCTGATTATGATTATTTCAAATACAATGGAAAGTGTAATGTAACTTTATCGTCTTTTAATAAACGGAAAGAAAAATTTTTCTTTAAAAAATTATCTCGAGAATATAATAGTGAAGAATTAGTAGATTTTTTAGTATCTAATTTTTCAAGTAATATAAATATGTGGATAGGTGATGCATTTGGTGAAAGGTGTGTATCAACTTATCGAGAATGGAAAAAACGTATTGAGAGTTTACAATACAACTTCCGTTCCGATTGTACAAGTATCATGGATGATGACCCTAAGAATTTCAACAGTTTATTTGAAATAGTTGACGGTCAACATCCTCCAATATTTCGTTATGTTTTAGCGAAAAAAATAAATATTGAAACATTTATTATGTTGGATGATATCTTGAATTTCATACCAAGATTTAATGAAGAGTTGCAGGATACAATAGTGTGGCCGGACTACTTCAAAATGTGTATGAAATATAAACCTTTCTTTAACCATAATCTTAATAACAGTAAAGATACTTTGAAAAAAGTACTTGAAATTCAATAAGATTTAGGTTATAATAATAGTTATATTATGACAGCGTGGATATAACGAAAAAATCGAAACAAAGCAGATACAAGGAGAAATATGTCGTTTGCAGATATGAAAAAGAAAAGAGGTTCCTCATTAAGCCGCCTCTCCGAAGAGCTTAATAAAATTAACAGTCCCCAAATTGGAGTTGATGATAGATTCTGGAAAGCAGATCTAGATAAAGCTGGTAACGGTTATGCTGTTATTAGATTTCTTCCCTCAATTGAAGGAGAAGATATTCCATGGGTACGCGTATTCAATCACGGCTTTCAAGGACCAGGTGGCTGGTATATTGAAAATAGTCTTACTACTAATGGTAAAAATGATCCAGTTTCTGAGTATAATTCTAAACTTTGGGATACAGGTCTTGAAGCCAATAGAGATATTGTTCGCAAACAAAAAAGGCGCTTAACTTATTATACAAATATTATGGTTATAGAAGATTCAAAGCGTCCCGAGAATGAGGGTAAAACATTTTTGTTTAAGTTCGGAAAGAAAATATTTGATAAGATCAATGATCAAATGAATCCTCAATTCGAAGATGAGACTTCTGTTAATCCTTTTGATTTTTGGGAAGGCGCAAATTTTAAATTAAAAATTCGTAAAGTAGAAGGTTTTACTAATTACGATAAAGCTGAATTTGCCTCACCTTCACCATTATTTGAAGATGATGAAAAACTAGAAACTACTTGGAAACAGCAATATCCTCTTCAAGACTTCCTCAAGCCAGATAATTTTAAATCTTATGAGGATCTTAAAGCAAGACTTAATAAGGTTCTTGGTGCTGGAGTAGATCCTAGCATGCAAAGAGAAACTGCAATTGGTCCAGTTGAAACAATGCCTTTTGATGGAGGAACTAATTATACTCCAACTGAAGCAGTTAGTAGACCAGCGGCCGCACCGATGGCACGTGCTAGTTCGGACGAGAGTTCATCTAAAGAAGGGGAAGATTCCAATAGTCTTTCTTATTTCGCAAAATTAGCTGACGAAGAATAATTATTCTTTAATTTCTATCATAGGAAATCCTAGTCTGGTGTAGTCTACCATGTAGAACCCTTTTGCGTCTGTAATGACTGCATCAGACAATTCAGTACCAATTAGTTCTTGAGCCATTACACCTTTCCATTTAGTATTCTTGTCCTCTTTATAATTGAAGGAGTAGATATTTGGATTACCGTCTTTTCCTTCTTCTATAAGTTGAATGTTTTCTTTTAATCTAATATCCGAAGAAAAGCGGGCCAATTTCTTTTTGCCATATGAATCTTGCTTGACTTCAGTTTCAGGCTTCACAGTTGTTGACATGTTGTTCACTACCGTTTGTTGACTGTTATCGTTGGCCTGTTGATTAACAGTTCCTTTATTATTTTTGTTCGCTAACAGATCTGCTTGTCTGGTTTCTTTCTCAACTAGTTGTTGATATTCTTCTTCGCTTTTCGCGCGTAGTTTAGCTCTCTTCTCATATTTTTCACTTAATAACGCATTTGCCATGGAATCAGAACCAGGCATATTACTTTTGTAAAGTTTTGCTCCTATCATTGTCAAAATATTATCAATACTCATAAATTTCATTACTTTGGTCCATATCTCATTGACAGCATCCATTAATGCACTAAATAATCTCTTTATCCCAGTAAATAAAGAAAAATTCCCATCTGAATCTCTTAAATTTTCATCAATAAATTTTACAGCATTCTTAAAACCAAATTTCTTTAATAACCATGCAACTGCCTCACCTAAAAGATTTGGGATAATGAATAATACATCATCGAATATAGACTCTATACCGGCTCCTATTGCGCCTGTAATGCCTCCTTCTTCATAGCCCTTCATAACATTTGATATAACATCAAATGCGGCGAATAAGAAACCAATAGGAATAAAAATCTTACCTATGAGTTTCCCGATTATTTTCACATATTTTAATATACCTTTTATAGGTTTCATCCAAGTCTCGAAAGGAGCCATTATAGCTTTAAATGTATTAGCAATTTTACCGAAAGCGCCTTCCTTACCAAATGCCGCTCCAATCGAAGCTTTAAACTTTTTAAAAGTTTCTATTGGGTGCTTGAGAGCTTCCGCGTCTAAAAAACCCAAAGCATTAAAGCTAAGTACGTTTACTAATTTAAAAAAGCCTTTTGTAATCTTCAGCAAAGTTCCTAACATATTATCCATTGAAGTAAAGAATAGCTTTTTAAATTTTCCTAATGAACTTCCTTCATCGATTGCCGGAAAGGTTAAAAATTTGGTCATTTTTGTAGAAAAACTATTTTTCAAGTTGGAAACACCTTTTACAACATCATCGCCTATGTTAAAAATTTTAGTTTTCAATTTAGAAAACATACTTTCTTTTTTTAGTTTAACGCCATCAACATCGGCCGGCGATAATCCCAACATTTTCAATTGTTTTTCTAAAAATGAGCCTTTAGCAATTTTTGACTTATCCATAATGTCATCACCAATATCTAATATATTGGCATGCTTTTTGAGGAATTTTAGTTTTTGACTTTTGGACGCGTCCATATTTTCGGCAGCCCATTCTAACATTTTAGATTGGCCTTTTATAAACTTCATTTTACTCGCATCTATGCCCTTAGTATTTTTTGCTACCCACTCTAACATTTTAGATTGTTTTTTCAAAAAGTCAGCTTTTTTCGCGTCGGTTAAACCTTCGGCTTTATCTAGCCACTTTAACATATTTGCTTGAGTTTTAAAGAACTTTAATTTGGAAGCATCAGACATTTTGTCAGTGCCTTTTGCCCAATTTAACATAGCCGCGTGAGAGGCCATGAATTTCTTTTGGTTCTTCAGCAGATGACCGGGAGTATCTTTTTCAAATCTAAAAAATTTTGCTATATCATCAACAAAGCTAGTTTTACTCTTTGCGAGATCTTTTGGAAGTGATGACTTAAAGCCAAGCCACGATCCCAGCTTAGCAAAAAAACCTACTTTCGCCTTACCGAGATTTTTAATATCTGCAGCATCATCACCAAAACCAAGGAATTTTTTTATCTTCGAAAAGAAAGTCGCTTTTGGCTTACCAAATTCATCAAGATCATTTCCAAAAAGAGAAAACATGTTTCCCCATTTTTCTTTAAATGCAAGTATTCCTGCACCTAAGGCGGCTGCTAATCCAGCAGCAAGTCCACCTAAACCACCTCCTAAATCGTCTCCTTTGCTTGCTACAGTAAGAGCACCTTTGTCTTTATCTTTTTTATCTTTTAGGCGCGCGGCTTCCATTGCGGCTTCTAATCGTTTGCGTTCAGCATCTTTCATGAAGTCAATATAACCTTCTAATAAATTTGCTGTCTTAAAAGTATTAGATTGAACAGTCGTAAGCAACCCGGACATTTTAGTCTGCTGCGCTAGCGCTTCATCTGTCTTAAACCCTCCCATCATGTTTTTCATAGTATCAGTGAACTGCGATTGTCCTGCGGTCTGTTCACCTAGCTGAGCAGACATGTCTCTTTGCCATTTTTGTCTGGCAGACATTTCTGTCGGATCGGTTTTAGTCTTTACAACTTCTTCAGCCATTTAGTTTCCTTTTAATACTAATTTATTTTAGCCATTTAGTTTCCTTTTAATTATTTCTCATAATTACGCATCAAACACGAAAAGATCAAACTTACCATCATCTGCCACAGCAGAAGTTGGATCGGATATTGTACCAATAAAGGTAGTACCATTAATCTTTTCCATATTGACAACTAGTGGTGCTCCTCTACCAGTTGAACTATCAGGATGATAATGACCTTGTGCTAGTATAAGGTAACTATCAGTATCACCATAGTCGTGAGCCATCGTAAAAGTAAACTGGAATGTACTATATCCATTTGGACTTGATATAGCACCAAAGGTTGCAGTAATACCAGCACCAGCAGGGCCCGAACCCCAAGCACCTGCTGGACTTGTAGTAAAATTTGTAAACTCAGCAGTTCCTTTATACCTAATTCCACCTGTCACGGAAACTCCGCCGGCAGTTGTTCCATCGGAAACTTTCAATATTGGTGTTGCCTGATCAGGATCAAAAAACAAATCCCCCTTTCTACCAATAAATTGTGCTGCTGATGAACTACCTAATTTTTGTACTAATGCTCTAAATACAGATGCCATTTAGTTTCCTTTTAATACTAATTTATTTTAGCTTGTTCTTGTTCCATTCTCTCATTTTCTTCTTCAATATGTTGTATTAGCAATGTGAGATATATTTCTCTTTCATAACAAATTAAATTTTCTAGCTCGGTTAAACTCCAATTATGATTTTGTACAATAGCGAATAGAGTTTTATAATAATTATGTAAATTATTATGGCCGAGCGCTAACCGAAAAAACTTTGCAGCCCCTCCAGGACTGACTCTTGTTTACTGCCGCATTTCGAACAAGTAAATTCTACCTTATGTTTTAATTTGGGCATGGTATTAAAATAACCAATTAATTTCCCGAATTGTTGTTGATTTAAAGACATTATAAAATCTTCTAATTCTTGTTCTGTATAATCTCTTATATCATGTATTTCGTCGCCTTCCCAAATAGATTCTATACATGCCTTGGTAATTTCAAAAATAGAATCCATTTGCGATTCTTCAGGCGGTCTTGTCATTCTATCAATATCAGGATATTTTAATTTAACTTTTATTTTATTAGTAAGTTTTATTACATCCGTATGATCTTTGCTGATCTCTAAACCAATATTTTCAAGATTAACTTGAACTGGTGTCTCCCCGTCACAATCTTTGGTTTGACAAGACAAGCTGATTTCAACATTTTGTCCAACTGAACGAGCTCTTAAATTTAGAAAAAATAATTCAATATCAAAAGCAGGAAGTTTTTCAATTTCAACATCATCGTCAAGACAACAGTTTTTAATAATTTCTTTTGTAGCTCTTACGATGTCCGCTGTTTCACCGCCTTCAAGAGCTGTTAGTAAAATCTTTTCTTCTTTAACAAGAAAAGGTCTATATTTTATTTTGTGATCTACACTATGTAATTTAAGTTCATAGGTAGGATTACCCACAATTGGTAAAGCCATTATATCTCCATATTAAAAATTAATTAATCAGATGGGGAAAATTCTCTTTGGGATCCATCTATCCATTTTTTATATTGAAAATTCACACTAAATTTTCCTACTTGATTCATTTGATCCCAACCCAAACTAATAGGATCAACATTGGTTGGAAAGGCCTCTAAATATTGAGCAACAGCAATTGCATCTTCCGTAGAAGATTTCGCGTATTGATCAAACATTAATATATCAACTTGGCCCTTATAATTATCCTGCCATTCAATATTTGCTGATTCTGGATCAATTATATAATCCATCCAATTTAAAAACGTTTTTCTTGCCGACATAGCGTTTGTTAATATAAATCCTAATTGGAGTTCCGGATAAGTTGCTTCTCTTGCTAGTTTTCGAGTCGGACCATAATGTCTTAATTCTGAAGTCGCTATTGTTCTTCCTGGCATCGGGGCGGAATCACACAGATAAGATAATATTTCAGTTTCACCGACCTTGAGCAGGTTCGGCATCTTAAACCTTGCTACAAATCTATTTAAAGGAGCTAAACCTCTTTCCCCATCCAATTTCGATAAAAAGCTCTCTGTATTCATAAATCTCCGTTAAATTTTATATAAATTTTCTAGCGTGATGATCGATTATATCTTTACTATCATTCCAAACTTTAGCTTTTGTAACCCCCATGCCGCCGCCGCGAGATCTAAATTCCTCTACGGGCAAATGTAATGCGGTAGTCCATTCATTGGGTTCTATATGAATAAATTGTGAACGAACATATGAGCCTGTTAAATCATATTTATGAAGGGTAGGCTTAGCTTCTTTATATCGAGTAAATCCTTTAATATCATTATATGTAACATGTAAATAAGCTTGCAAATCTTCTTCATTTAAAAACCCAATCAATTTTTTCATTAATTTTTCTCTTAATCTATAAGGGAGATAATGAAAATTCATTCCCAGCATACCTTTGGGATAAGGTTTTATTGGAATAACTAGCGGAAATGTATCATAATAAGGTAATTTCATTCTCGTTTTGGGCTGATAATGAAAAAAATACATTCTCCCTAATTTCAACTCTTTTTCTCTATTACCTTCACTTATAATATTATAGGGATTTTTAATTGATCCAACTCTTGCAACTATTAATGAGTGCCGGAGCTTTTCATACTTTTCCCTAAGCCATTCAACTGCATCATCTTCTATATGTGAAAGTTTTCGTAGTGCCATGTATTATTTAGAGAGCAATTGATCTTCTGTTATAATTTTAAATTTCCAATTTTTATACTCACAAAATGTGGTAGCAGCTTTCCATTTAGCTTCATTTACGCCATATCTTTTCATTTCTAATAAATACCTACCACTTTTCCTTTTATTCAAACGAGGCTTAGGTGGAATAGTTTGTGATTTAGGTTTAACTTCAATTATTGAAGTTTCAAAGGTCCCATCATGTTTTTTTATTTTAACCCAAAAATCTGGATAATATTTGTGTATTTTCTTATCAAAAGGTGATCTATACGGTATAAATATTTCTTCACTGGACCACTTAACAATGCTAGCATTAGAATCACAATAAACCATGAAACGCCTCTCCCACAAACTTCTATAAATTATATTAGTGGGATTTCCTTTATATTTATCGCGATGTTTTGGTTTAAATTTTCCTTTGTACGCCATAATAAATAATCGATAAATAATTAGATATATTAAACTATTTATACGGAGAAACAATGGCTCAGAAAGCAGATCTAACATATCCTGACAATCTCGGGGCAAAATCTGGTGGAGGTGACGAAAGTCATTGGGTCCTATTTACTTCGTTTCCTCAACTTTTTGCGCAAACTACATCTGCTGCTGAATATAGTATAGCTCTTCCTATGGGGGCCCAAGCATTAATTTCAACATCAGAAGCAGTATATGCGGAACAAGAAGGATTAGGAACAGTTCTTACAGAAGCGTCACAAAAAGTTGCCTCAGGAATAAGCGATTATATGGATTCTGAAGGTACTTTCCTAGACTTTATTGCGTCCTTTAAAGATATTAATTATGGCAAAATGGGAGAGGCTGCCGCGGAGCATGCACTAGGTACAACAATAAAAAAATCTGATTTATTAAAAAAAGCATTGGGTGGTTCGAATATTGCAATTAATCCTAAAATGTCTTTACTATATCAGGGTCCCGGAAAATTTAGAAAATTTGTATTTGAATTCCCCATGGTAGCAAAAAATCAGAAAGAAAGTGAAACAATTCAGGAAATTATAAAAGCTTTCAGAATCTCAACTTTACCCGGATATGCGGATCCGGTGGGGAATATCGCCGGCATCGGTTCAACTCAAACCGGTGCCGGTGGAACTGAGCGCAAAAAAGGTGCCGGATCAAACTTTTATACTTTTCCAAGTACTTGGGATATTAGATTTGGTCACACGAAAGGCGCGGATGAAAGACCATTTAGAATAGCAAGAAGTGTATGTAATAGTGTTATAGCTAATTATGCCGCAGCTGGAGTACCATTCTTTTTCAAAAAAGATAGCCACGCTTTTGAAATAAAATTAACTGTTTCTTTTACAGAAATCGTTATTATTACCAAAGAATTAGTTGAACAGGGATTTTAATGTCATATTTTTCTTACTTACCAAATATTCAATATAATATAACCGGAAGCAAATACGGCGAAACAACTACTGCCAGAGATATATTTATTCGAAATTTATTAAAACAAAATGTGATTGATAAAGCTTTAAATTTTGATTTACATACTATAGGAGATACTGAGCGACCTGATACAACATCTTTTCTTGTATATGGTGATGTCAAATATGATTGGATAATATTTTTAACCAATAAAATGATGAATCCCTATTTCGATTGGCCTTTGAGTTCCCAAGATTTTACAAAAATGATAAAAGGAAAATATGGGTCCATTGACCGAGCCAAAAAACAAATTCATGAATATAGACAAGTAACACAAGAAGAAACTGATACGACTAAATTAATGGAAGTTATAATTGATAAAGATGCATATAATATTCTACCGGATTCAGATAGAAAAAGAATATCCAAATATGATATAGAATTTAAAACAAATGAAGCAAATAGACGTATTAAAATAATTGATAGACAATATGTTGAAGATATTATGAAAGAAGCTCAAACTAAACGATACAGGTAATAAATATGGCAGATGATGCAATTGAAGCCCAGCGCGAACTAGTTAAGTTTCAAAACCCCCCACAGAAAGCTTCGCCAGTTAGTATAGGTCATCCGAAAGCAAAAGAAATTGAGAAATCGGCAACTCAAGCTGGTTTGTATGATATTGTAAAGTGTGATATAGTAACTCCAAATGTAACAGATGCTGAAGCCGATAATCGCCCTAAACCAGTTAATATTATACCAATGATTGATAAATTAACTGTACATGAAGATATTAATAAACCTTATTTATTATGTGATATTGCAGTAAGAGATTCTTATGGATTTAGAGAAACTATTCCACTTATAGGTGAAGAATTTCTCCGACTTGAAGCACAGACCAGAGGGTTTGACAAGATTGACGCTGATAATCCTCTCGATAATATTATTAAAAAGACATTTAGAGTATATTCTATTTCTCCTATAGTTAATTCTACCGAAAGAATGAAATTATATGTTCTCCATTGTATTTCAATAGAAGCTATTATTAGTGAAAAAAAGAAAATAAGTAAAGGATATGGCCAGTTTGGGGATGGAGGAGTAAAAATTGAAACAGTCGTTAAGGATATTTACGAAAATTATATCGTAAAGCCACTGACAACTTACTATTCAGGATATATAGAAGGAATGCTCGAACCCAAAAAGCTTATAATTGAACCAACACAAGATAAACATTCTTTTGCTTTTCCTTTTAAAAATCCATTTGATATTATGGATGATTTGGCTGAAAAAGCGACATCTTTAAATGAACAAGAAGAACAGGGAGATATGGAAGATGATGTATTTAACGAACAAAGCGAAGCCCCTCCAGCAGATGGCGCTTTATATATGTTTTATGAAACTTTAACTCAATTTAAATTTGAAAGTTTAGAAACAAGTTTTAAAAGAGAACCTAAACGAAATTTTGTGGCAAAAATAGATTCTACAGTAGATGCAAAGGATAGATTTGCTAACCAGGGTTGGCCGGGAATTGCATTTAATAATGTAGAAGAATATAGTATTGATAGTATGTTTGATGTTATTGATAATATGAGAGAAGGAATGTATGCTGCTAAATTAATAACGCATGATATAGTTCGAATGAGATATGAAACTATAGGATATAGATATATTGAGAAAAAAGAAGATCTCCAACTGGAATTGGTTGCCGAGGAAGTAACGACTGAAACTAATCCAGGAACAGGAGACGCAGATTCGTCCGACAAGAAACTAGCAGATTTTACCGTTTCGCTTGGAAACGGCAAACTTTGTTCATACAATCATGATTGTTTAATTGATGATGATGGCGGAGAAGGTGCTCGTGTAAAATTAATGGGGACGAATTTTAATCATTCATATTTTATGCAAATGAATAGAAAATCCCTTACGGGCACTGGTGGCGCAGAACCAGGCATTAACGAAACTAACGTTGAGTATCGATCACAAAAAAGAGATTCACAATTTCAGCAACTTGATAATATAAAAATAACCCTTAAATTAGCCGGAGATTCATCTTTAAGAGTTGGAGATATTATTTGGTGGCATATGCCATCACACGCATTTTTAAATAGTGGTACGGCCGGAGAGGATCCCTTTTTAAGTGGAAAATATATTATGACAAAAATAAAACACGTATTTACGAATAAACAATATTATCAAGAAATACAAATTAGAAAAGATTGTTTAGAAAATACGCCACCTAGTTTAGATGAAACTGTAATTTCAGGTTACGCTGGTGGAATGTCTGCACACATGGAAGATGAGGAACGGCTGAAATCTTATAAAGCCGCGGTTGATCCTATTCCAGTGAATGATCCTGGAGTGATAGATATGACAAACCAGACGCAGGGAGAACAGACATTTAATCAGGCTTTTGCTGCGGCAAGAAAGAGAGCTGGTGGTAAGGGTGGAACCTTTACGTATAAAGGGAAATCGTATCATACAGGAACAAAAGAAGAAGCAACTTCATGATAAAAAATATATTATATAAAGGATAAAATGGAACCCGATTTTATGGGAAAAGAAGGCTTTGTTTGGGCCGTTGGTGTTGTAGAAGATAGATTTGATCCTCTATATTTGGGAAGATGTCGAGTAAGGTGGCTTGGCTGGCACACTAAAGATAAGATGGACCTACCCACTAGTCTCTTGCCATGGGCTTTTCCTTTAATGCCGATCACCTCAGCTTCTCAAACAGGAGTAGGAATGAGCCCAACTGGACCTGTTGAGGGTTCATGGGTTATGGGATTTTTTAGAGATGGTGACGCCGCTAATGATCCGGTTATGATCGGCACATTAGGAGGCCGGCCGGATAAACCTTGTAATCCCGATGAAGGTTTTAATGATCCAAGAGATTATTCTCCAGCGTTTTATCAAGTAAATGCTGAGACTGGTGAAATCGCAATGGGGGATGAAAAATTCACAGATGTTCCACAACATCCTCTAAGTGTTAAATTCAATAAAAAAAGAGGAATTGAAATAATTGAAAGGAGTGATAAAGCTGCTTTAGTTCAGGGTCAAACAGAAGCAGACGGGACGCTTACCGAAGGAGTCTTAGTTAAAGAAACAGATTCACAGGAATCAAAAGTTCCAGATTATGAATTTTCTTATAATTATCCTCTTTTTAGATATTTGGGCGAACCAACGACCCCGAGATTAGCTAGAGGTCGAAAAGATGGTAGTACAAAAATTGATACAATTTTAGGTCGAAATCCCCATGGTGAACCGCAAATTATACAGCAGGGCACCTCTATTGTTCAAACAAAAGCGGATTTAAGAATGCTTCCTTATCCTTGCGCCAAGGGTACAAGAAAAGGCACTTTTCAAGAACCAGTTTCTCCTTATGGCGCCATTTATCCGTATAATCATGTACATGTATCAGAAAGTGGTCATGTTATTGAAATTGATGATACTCCAACGAGAGAAAGATTACATTGGTGGCATCGTTCCGGCACCTATAGAGAAATAGGCCCACTAGGAACTATGGTTGATAAATCTAATCGAGATTATTATTCTTGTGTTTTAAAAAATACTCATGAAACAGTTGGCGGCTTCAAATATTCAGCCGTAAAGTATGGATATGAATTAGCCGTAAATACTGCCGGAGGACAAGAAGATTATTGGTTGCGAGTTAAAGGAGGTGGTGACGTACATTTAGAATCAGAACAAGGCAATTTTGAAGTATATTGTAAAGATGGAATTGCTTTTGTCACTGCGGCTAAAATTGAATTTAACGCTAAAGAATCTATTGCATTCAATACGCCTTTGTACTTAGAAGGGGAACGAGCCCTTGATTTACCAACTCTTCATGGGGGCCCCATGCTTCCGAGTGTCGACAACACCGGAACATATATTACAAGAAAAGGTAATTCCGTAGAAAATATTGGTGGCTCAAAAACTTTAACTGCTTCACAAATAACACAAAGTACCATGGGTGCGTACGGTTTATCTGCTCAAAGTGAAACGAAAAACTTTTCGCATGGCAGTGAAGAAATTATTCAAGGAATGAATGCAATAAACGAGGGAGGTGGTGCTGGTAAATCTGTTGTATGTATGAATGGAATTATTAATTTAAGATCTGCCGCAACAGAGTCCACCGGTGGCCTATTATTCCAATTAAATAAACTTCCTTCTAAATCTGAAAAAGGTGCAAAAGCTTCTTCAGCCGGATATTTAGCTATTACTCCTAAAAATCCAGCAACAGCTAGAATAACAATGGCTACTCCACTTGGCGCTATAACAATGAAAAATAAAGTTGGAGAAATTTCTCTTGGCGACTCTCCCTCAGGAGAAATAAAAATTCAAAGCAGTGGAGCAATGGGAGAAATAAATATATCGAACAAAGCAAAAGGTGTAATAGCAATTGATGGTGCCGGCTTAATAGCAATTAAAAATGATGTGGCTTCTTTAAGAAAAGTTCTAGATGATTTTTTTACAGAATATGCAATGCATAAACATGACGTAACAGGTGGTGTTCCTGCCGCTCCGGGTCCAATTGTTGGAGGCATAGCACTTCCTATGGTTCCGGGAACATTTCCAAAAACTGTAGAGTCGCAAACAAATTTAAATTCATTATTATCATAGGTAATATGGCAAAAGACGAATGGCATCAGCCAGATAAAATAGGAGTTCATCCTACATTAGTTGAATTGGCTGAAAAAACTAAAAAATTAATAGAATTAGAAAATCTATTATTGGAAACCGTTAAAGCAGATATAAAAAAATTTAACGAAAATGAATTGAAAAGAAGGAAAGAATAATGGCTTTA